>JACDZJ010000112.1_pt1 | contig 37863 bp, 32 predicted proteins | sample 7365721 | NCBI WGS metagenome assembly JACDZJ01 (sample SAMN15143480, study PRJNA637477) | pond metagenome | biome: freshwater wetland ecosystem [ENVO:00000243]; feature: pond [ENVO:00000033]; material: pond water [ENVO:00002228]; isolation source: pond water containing pink berries ... | reverse complement strand
TGATTCTTGATAGCGTCTTATTCGGAAGTCGCCTAAAGTCCGACAGGCTGCTAGCACGCTCATCGCCCACACCCGGCCTCACTGCCTGTTCGTGTTCCTACGGTCGTGTCGCCGCGTCGCCCTGCTTTCAGCTTGGCCTCGCGGCTTCCACCTTGGGTTTCGCTACGCTTCTTGTCACTCCGACCTCCTTGAAAATTGGCAAAGGCAACAAGTTCCCGCGCCAGTTGCTCTGGTCGCAGCGCGTCCCGTTTAAATGCGCCGCCCGAGTTTTCACCTTGCTCGATCAGTCGTAATCAGTCTTCTGGAGCCATAGCAATTTCTCCGATCAACCCCGATACGATCGGGCTTGGCGGAGCGCCGTCGTTCGTCCGTGGGGCGCAAACCGACGCCCACCAGAAATCCAGTAGGACAGAGTAACGCAGCAGGGATTCCAGAATCTCGAGGGCCGTGGCCCGGTGCTACATCTGATCGACGAGGGCCGTGTCGAGAAAGCGACGCTGGCGCAGGCGACCAGTGTCGCGGCCGAGTTGGTGCGGCTGGAAGAACTGGCGGCGGACGGCCCCGCGGCGGAGCGGCTGACCGCCCGCTTGCGCGACCCGCGCCACGCCAGCCTGCGGCGCGCCTTGACGGGTTGGCAGCCGCATTGAGATAATCGCCCGGCGCGAACCGGCACTCCTGCTCGGCCCCGCCCAGCTCGATGAAGCGGTCGCCCCGGCGTAGCGTCCAGCAACACCCGCCCACCCGCTCGCGCGCTTCCAGCACCCGCACGCGACACCCGGCCCGGTGCAGCTCGTAGGCGGTCACCAGCCCCGCAATGCCGACGCCCAGCACCAGCACATCTTGACCCTGTGCGCTCCCCGCCGGCAGGAAGGCGCCGGCTGCCGCATCGGACTCGGTCGCCCCCGCCAATGCCGGCCAGCGCGCCCCCGCGGCGAGCACGGCGGCAGCCAGGAGCAGGCGGCGGCGGGTAAGATCGGTGTCGTCGGTCTGATCGGTCTTCATGTGATTTCTCGAGGCATGCGGCACCGCCGGGCACGATTGCGCCGGTACTTGTGTTCGATGTCAAGCTAGCGGAATCCCGCGCGATAACCTTGACGGCCGTCGCTGAAACGCACCTCGAGTCTTGCCGTTCTGCCTTTGGCAGTGAGATCGCGCTGCTCGGTATCGACGATCAAGGCCGCCTCGACTGAATCCGATGGAAGCGGTGAGCGGGGCGACGCAACCGGAGGCCGACGCTGTAGCGGGCGGCGGCGCGTTCGGCTGAAACCTCGACCTCCTGTCTATTGTGCGATCCTCAGGGGGCTGTAGGGGGCTGTAGGGGGCTGTAGGGGCGACTTTAGTCGCCCCCTATAGGTCGGTTCGAGGGGCGGCCGAGCGCAGCGGCCGGGGCGAACTGGAAGGGGCGACTAAAGTCGCCCCTCCATGTCGCCCCTCCATGTCGCTCCTCCATGTCGCCCCTACGCGTCGGTCCATCTTTTCCCGAAAATCATCGTTAGACCGCCCGGGGTCCTTTCAAGTCAGCGCGCGCAGCACCGCCTCGACACAGTCCTCGGGAGACATCTCGGGGGTCTGCAGGTGGACCTCGGGCGCCTGCGGGCGTTCATAGGGGCTGTCGATGCCGGTGAAGTTCTCCAGGCCGCCCTGGCGTGCGCGGGCGTAAAGGCCCTTGGCATCGCGCCGCTCGCATTCCGCGACCGGGGTATCCACGAAGACCTCGACGAACTCACCCGGTTCGAACAGGTCGCGTGCCATGCGCCGCTCGCTGGTGTAGGGCGAGATGAAGCTGACCAGCACGATCAAGCCGGCATCGGCCATCAGCCGTGCCACCTCGGCCACGCGCCGGACGTTCTCGACCCGGTCGGCCTCGGTGAAGCCCAGGTCGCGGTTCAAGCCGTGACGGACGTTCTCGCCGTCGAGCACATAGGTGTGCTTACCCTCGGCGTGCAGCCGTTTTTCGAGCAGGTTGGCGATGGTCGACTTGCCGGAACCCGACAGTCCGGTGAACCAGATGCAGCGCGCCGACTGGTGCTTCTGCGCGGCCCGCTCAGTCTTGTTGATCTCCAACATCTGCCAGTGGATGGTGCTCGCGCGGCGCAGCGCGAAATCGATCATCCCGGCCCCGACGGTCTCGAAGGTGAGTTTGTCGATCAGGATGAAGCCGCCCATCACCCGGTTGACGCCATAGGGCTCGAACACCAGGGGCGCGCCGGTGGACAGATTGACGACCGCGATCTCGTTGAGTCCCAGCGACTTGGCCGCGAGATGCGCACCGGTATTCACGTCCTCCCGATACTTGATCGCGGTGATGGTGGCCGTCACCTCCTTACAGGCGGTTTTCATCAGGTACTGCCGGCCCGGCGTCATGGCGTGCTCGACCATCCACAGCAGCTTGGCCTCGAACTGGTCCGCCACTTCCGGGGGCGCGGCGGCGGCCACCAGCACGTCGCCGCGGCTGGCGTCGACCTCTTCCGTCAGGGTGACGGTCACCGCGTCGCCCGGATGGGCGGTCTCGACCGCGTCGAAACCCGCCAGAATCGCCTTCACCCGTGTCTGCACACCGGACGGCAAGACGCGTACCGCATCGCCCGGATGCAGGGTGCCCTCGGCGATCCGACCGCAGAAGCCCCGGAAGTCCAGATTCGGCCGATTCACCCACTGGACCGGCATCCGGAAGGCCGCGCGCTCGCTGGTATCGCCGACATCCACCGTGTCGAGATATTCCATGAGGCTGGGGCCGCTGTACCAAGGCGTCTGTGCGCTGCGATGCAGCACATTGTCCCCGTCCAGACCCGACAGCGGAATGGCCTGGGTGCTGCGAAACGCGAAATCGGCGGCAAAGGCCTGGTAGTCGGCGATGATCCGGTGATAAACGGCCTCATCGAAACCGACCAGATCCATCTTATTGACCGCCAACACGATATGACGAATCCCCATCATCGCGGCGATGCGGCTGTGACGGCGGGTTTGTGTGAGCACGCCCTTGCGCGCGTCGATCAGGATGACCGCCAGTTCCGCCGTGGAGGCGCCGGTTGCCATGTTACGGGTGTATTGCTCGTGACCGGGCGTATCGGCAACGATAAAGCGGCGGCGGTCGGTCGCGAAGAACCGGTAGGCGACATCAATGGTGATGCCCTGCTCACGCTCGGCCTGCAGGCCGTCGACCAAGAGCGCCAAGTCGGTCTTCTCGCCTTGGGTACCGTACTGGCGCGAGTCGCTCTCGAGCGCCTCCAGTTGGTCATCGAAAATGCTCTTGCTCTCAAACAGCAGACGGCCGATCAGGGTACTCTTGCCGTCATCCACGCTGCCGCAGGTGATGAAGCGCAGCGTTTGCTTATTGCGTTGTTCTTCCAGGAAGGAAACGATGTCACGGGCGTGCAGGTCGTTCATCAGAAATAACCCTCTTGCTTCTTCTTCTCCATCGATCCGGGGGTATCGGCATCGATCAACCGGCCTTGACGCTCCGAACTGCGGGCATTGAAGGTCTCGGCGATCACCGCCTCCAGCGTATCGGCATCGCTCTCGACGGCGGCCGTCAGCGGCCAGCAGCCAAGGGTGCGGAAGCGCACGCGCTTCATCACCGCCTGTTCACCCGGCGCGAAGGGGTAACGGTCGTCATCGACCATGATCCATTGACCATCGCGCTGCACCACCGGCCGCTCCGCCGCCAAATAGAGCGGGACGATCGGAATCCCCTCGGCGTGAATGTATTGCCAGATGTCGAGTTCGGTCCAGTTACTGATCGGAAAGACCCGGATGGTCTCGCCGGGTTTGACGTGGGTGTTATACAGATTCCACAGCTCCGGGCGCTGGGCTTTGGGATCCCAGCGATGACCCGCCGCGCGGAATGAGAAGACACGCTCCTTGGCCCGGCTCTTTTCCTCGTCGCGCCGGGCACCGCCGAATACCACATCACTGCCCAGGGCATCGAGGGCTTGCTTGAGCGCCTGGGTTTTCATGACATCGGTATGGTAGTTACTGCCGTGGGTGAATGGATTGACCCCCGCCGCGACCCCCTCCGGGTTGGTGTGGGTGATGAGCTTCATCCCGCTCTCCTCCACCATGCGGGTCCGGTGCTGGTACATCTCGGCGAACTTCCAGCCGGTATCGACATGCAGCAGCGGGAACGGCGGCGGTGCGGGATAGAAAGCTTTGCGTGCCAGGTGCAGCATGACCGAGGAGTCTTTGCCGATGGAGTACATCATGACGGGATTGCGGGCCGTCGCCACGGCCTCGCGGATAATTTCTATGGATTCTGCTTCTAGGGTGAGCATGGGTCGGTCCGCGGGTGAAGAAGCTGGTTGGGTCGTTTGAAATCAGGAAAGCAGTTAAGTCGGCGTCTTCGACTCGTCAACTTCGGATGATTATGGGTCCGGTTGCTGCACTGCACAAGGGCCGGCGCGCGCGGATTCGAAACGCGCGGTCGATGCACAGGGTTGACGAAGGCTTATAAGAATCACAGCAGTTTATTAATCATTGATCTTTGATCCACGATCTCTGATATTTGATCTTTGTGACTTGGTGCGAAAACTGCGTCTTGTCGGTTCACCCCAGCGGACACCGAGATGAACCTGCGAGACCTAAGCGATTTCCGACAATGTGGATACCGGTCAGTGTAGGTGCGACTGAAGTCGCACCTACACGACACCCGGCCCGGTTAGGGATGGCTTGACCGGCCGGGCGTCCGGCGCGATCACGCGCGCGCGCGGGGCGCCGCAGCGTCGATCGATCCGGACATCCCTGTTTTTCCCGCCCTCTGGCCCATAAATTAGCGGGCTATCGGCGGTGCCCGCCGGTGCCGACGGCAACCAGATTACACACAACGCCATGAATACGGAACGCTTCCCCCGCACCCCACTGCTGCACGACGCGGATCCCGAGGCCAAGCGCCGCGAAATCCGCGATTATTTCATCGCGACCTTCGACCGGTATGAGTCGCTGTTTGCCACCCTGGTCACGGCAGAGGCCTACTATCGCAAACCGATCGCCCTGCGCCATCCACTGATCTTCTATTTCGGCCACACGGCGACCTTCTTTATCAATAAACTAATCCTCGCGGGCCTGCTGGAGCAGCGGATCGAGCCCCGCTTCGAGTCGATGTTCGCGGTGGGCGTGGACGAGATGTCCTGGGACGATCTGGACGAGTCGAACTACGACTGGCCTTCGGTTCAGGCCGTACGCGACTATCGCCAGCGCGTCCGCACCGCCGTGATCGGCCTGATCGAGCGGCTGCCGCTGCGGCTGCCGATCCATTGGGACAGCCCCTGGTGGCCGATCCTGATGGGCATCGAACATGAACGCATTCATCTGGAAACCTCGTCAGTGCTGATCCGGCAGCAGTCGCTGGACTGCCTGCGCACCGACCCGGCCTGGGAACCCTGTCGGGAGACGGGCGAACCGCCGGCCAATCCGCTGGTGCCGGTCGCCGCCGGGTCGATCCGGCTCGCGAAGGACCAGGCGAGCGCGCGCCACTATGGCTGGGACAATGAATATGGGCTCCATGAGGCCGAGGTCCCGGCGTTCGCGGCGTCGCGGACACTGGTCTCCAACCGTGAATTCCTGGCTTTCGTCGAGACCGGCGGCTACGAGACCGACGGTTGGTGGACTCCCGAGGGCCTGGCCTGGCGTCAATTCAGTCAGGCGCGCTTCCCGACCTTCTGGGTCCCGGAGCCCGCCGGCTGGCGCCTGCGCCTGATGCTGGAAACCGTCCCGATGCCCTGGAACTGGCCGGTGGAGGTCAACTATCACGAGGCCAAGGCATTCTGTCTGTGGAAGGCGGAGCAGACCGGCGCACTGGTGCGGCTGCCGACCGAGGACGAGTGGTATCGCCTTCATGCTGTCGCCGGCTGCCCCGAGGTCCCCGCGGATCGACCGGCCGCCGCCAACCTGCATTTGGATCATTGGGCCTCATCCTGCCCGGTGGAGCGCTTTGCGCAGGGTGAGTTCTGCGATGTGACGGGCAATGTATGGCAGTGGACCGAGACCCCGATCTACCCGTTCGCCGGATTCCGGGTGCATCCGCTCTACGATGACTTCACCACCCCGACCTTCGACGAACGCCACAATCTGATGAAGGGCGGGTCCTGGATTTCCAGCGGCAACGAGTCACTGCGGTCCGCCCGCTACGCCTTCCGCCGCCATTTCTTCCAGCACGCCGGCTTCCGCACGGTGGTCGGCGCGGCGCCCGGACTGCCGCCGGCCTCGCACTACGAGACCGACCGCCTGCTCTCCGAATACGCCGAGTTCCACTATGGCGCCCAGTATCACGGCGTACCCAACTTCCCGCGGGCGCTCGCCGACATCGCGCTGCGCTGTCTCGGCGACCGTCCGGCCCGCCGCGCGCTGGATCTGGGCTGTGCGACGGGCCGCACCACCTTCGAACTGGCGCGCCGCTTCGAGGAGGTGACCGGCATGGATTTCTCCGCCCGCTTCATCGGCCTGGGCGCGCAGCTGGCGGATCAGGGCGTGCTGCGCTACACGCTGGTGGACGAGGGCGAACTGGTCTCCTGGCGAGAGGTCTGGCTGAAGGACCTGGATCTCACCGAGGCGCGGGGCCGGGTGACCTTCGTTCAAGGCGACGCCTGTAACCTCAAGGCTCCGTTCACCGGCTATGATTTGCTCGTGGCCGCCAATCTGATCGACCGGCTCTACAGCCCGACACGCTTCCTCGCCCAGTGTCACGAGCGCATCAACCCCGGCGGCTTGCTGCTCATCGCCTCGCCCTACACCTGGCTCACCGAGCACACCCCGCGGGAGGAATGGCTGGGCGGCTTCAAACGCGACGGGGAGAACGTCACCACGCTGGATGGACTCAAGGCGGTGCTGAGCACCCACTTCCGATTGATCGAAGGCCCGCTGGAGGTCCCCTTCGTGATCCGCGAAACCCGCCGTAAATTCCAGCACAGCCTCTCCGAGGTAACGGTTTGGGAGCGTCTTGCGGAGTGCGAGGATGCCCCCCGCACATGAACAGGACCGAACTGGATTTCGACCGACCGATCAACCGGGAGGGAACAGCCGCGGTCAAGTGGGACGCGCGCCCGGCGCAGTTCGGTGACCCCGGCGTGCTGCCCCTGTGGGTTGCCGATATGGATCTGCCCGCGCCGGCGGCGGTCACCCGCGCCCTGACCGCGCGGGCGGCACACCCGGTCTACGGCTACACGCTGTTTCCCGATGCGCTCTTCGACGCTCTGGCCGACTGGATGCGCACGCGGCACCACTGGGTCATCGAGCGCGACTGGGTCATCATGGCGCCGGGGGTGGTGCCCTCGCTCGCCGCGGTCGTCCAGGCCCTGACCGAGCCCGGCGAGGCGGTGATCGTTCAACCCCCGGTCTATGCCCCCTTCTTCTCGGTGGTCCGGGCCAACGGTCGGCGGGTGGTGGAGAACCCGCTGCGTCCCACGCCCGCGGGCTACGCGTTCGACCTGGATCATCTGGAACACTGCGCCGCCACGGGCGCACGTCTGCTGATCCTGTGCTCGCCGCACAACCCGGTTGGACGGGTCTGGCGCACGGACGAACTGACCGCCCTGCTGGACATCACCCGTCGCCACCGGATGGTGGTCCTGTCGGATGAGATCCATCACGACCTGTGCCTTCCGGGCCAGGTCCATCACCCCCTGGCGCGACTGACGGATGATCCCGCCTCCGTCATCACCGCCGCGGCGCCGAGCAAGACCTTCAACATCCCCGGTCTCGGACTCTCCGCGCTCATCTGCCCCGACCCGACCCAGCGCCGCACTCTGCGCCGGGTGTTCGACACCTTTCATGTCAGCGCGAGCAACCCGTTCAGCGTCGCCGGCTTCACCGCCGCCTACCGTGAAGGCGGCCCCTGGCTCGACGCCCTGCTCGGTTACCTCGCGGGCAATCGCGATCTGGCGCTGGACTTCATCGCCGCCCGATTGCCCGGCATCACCGCGATCCGGCCCGAGGGCACCTATCTCCTGTGGCTCGACTGCCGGGGACTGGACCTGGACGATGCCGCCCTGCACGCCTTCTTCATCCAGCGTGCCGGTCTGGGCTTGAGTCCGGGGACCCTCTTCGGCACCGGCGGCAGCGGCCACATGCGACTCAATCTGGGCGCCCCGCGGGCGGTCATCCAGCAGGCGCTGGAGCAGCTTGCCGCGGCCTTGGGGTGATGGATGCATCAGCAATGCGACAAATCCCGGAGACCAGCGCATGTCGGTGCGAATTGATTCGCACCCGGAGAATTCGGCGTTACCCTATGACGATTTACGCAAAGGCCGCTGGTCCGAACGGAGCCACGCCTATTTCGTCACCACCGTGCTGGCCGATCGCCAGTCACGCTGGTTCGCGGATTTCTGGTGCGCCCGGCTGGTGATCGCCGAGATGCGCGCCCTGCATGATGCAGAGGCTGTCGCCTCCCTGGCCTGGGTGGTGATGCCGGATCATGTGCACTGGTTATTTCAGCTCGTGGGCGCCCTGTCGCTGTCAACGGTGATGAAGCGATTCAAGGCACGATCCGCGCATCGGGTCAACACCCGGCCGGGGCGGGCGGGGCCGTTGTGGCAGAGGGCATTTCATGACCATGCGCTACGACCGGATGAGGACAGCCGGCAGGTCGCGCGCTATATCATCGCCAATCCGCTGCGGGCAGGGGTGGTGGAGCGGGTCGGGGACTATCCGCATTGGGATGCGGTTTGGCTTTAGGCGATTTCCGGCAATTTGGATACCGGTCAGTGTCGGTGCGACTGAAGTCGCACCGACATGCACCTGGGAGCAAAGGTGGGTGCGGGCCAATCCGTAACGGCAGGTCAGGTCTCCCGCCGAGGTCAGTGCCGGCTTGCGAATGAGAGATGAATCCGCGCGAATTGTTCATGGCAATGGCAATCGCTGTTGCGGCAGTTCCTGGCTTTTGTCCCAATCGGCTTTGATCTCCAGGATGCGCGGCAGACAGCCATCGAAGGCGGCGATCAGTGACGGGTCGAAATGCCTGCCGGCGTCCGCACGCAGTGTCGTCATGACCTGTTCCAGGGACCAGGCGTCCCGGTATGGCTGCTTCATGCTGAGCGTGTCGAAGACATCGGCCACGGCGACGATTCGCGCCGATTCGGGAATGGCCTTTCCGACCAGGCCTTCCGGGTAGCCGCTGCCGTCCCACCATTCGTGATGATACCGCGCGATTTCGGCGGCCAACCGAAAGACCGGTGCGTCGCTGTTGGACAGGATCTCAAAACCGATCTCACAGTGGGTCTTCATCAGCGTCCATTCGTCGGGGTCCAAGGTGCCGGGTTTGCGCCAGATCGCACTGGGGATACCGATCTTGCCGGTGTCGTGCAGCGGTGCCGCCAGTTCCAGCAGGTCGCAATCCGCTTGGGACCAACCGACCGCCGCGGCAAGTTCGCGGGCAACGGCTGCCATCCGCCAGTTGTGTAGATCGCTATCGACATCGTTGTAATGTCCGACTTTAGCGAGCATTAAAATCGCGTCGCGGCTGCGCTTCTCCAATTCCCTGTTATGGACCAGCGACAGGTGCGCACGCACCCGCGCCCGCACGATTCCGGGGGACACCGGTTTGGTCAGGTAATCGACAGCGCCCACGGCGAATCCGGCTTCCTCTTCTCCCGGGTCCGACAAGACGGTGACAAATATCACCGGAATATCTTCAGTCCGCGGATCGGCCTTGAGCGCTCGACACACCGCGTACCCATCCATATCAGGCATCTGAATGTCGAGCAGAATGAGCGCCGGCCAATGCTTGAGCGCCAGACGGATGGCCTCGGCACCATCACGGGCCAACATCAGGGGATAATCATTCTCCAGAATCGCCCGCAGAATCGACAGATTGGTGACCTCGTCGTCGACGAGCAGCAGGGGTCTAGGCGTCATGAGTCGGTCCTCAGGCTGATTGATCCAGGTCGTGGAACAAGGCGCGGATCAGGGCCTCGGCTCCGCGAAAATCACATTCGGTCAAGCGCGACTGTACTGCGGCCAGGGGCACATCCGCCACCCGACCCGACACCTGCGCGAGCAGGGATTCACAACGGACGGGATCGTTACGATCGAGGGCGAGCAAGAGTTGATCAAACACCGCGCGCAGGCCCGCGGACCCGCCATCGGCAGACCTCGCGACAACCGCGGGGCGCGCGACCGCCCGCTCTACGGCAATCCCGGCGCATACCTCGTCGATGGCCGTTTGCAGGGCCGCGGCCAGTTCCTCGAGCGGTTCCTGCGTTCTGAGCCGCTGGTCTAACTGCCGGGTCAGATTCAGGGCGCGCGGTAATGCCAGATTTCCCGCTACGCCGACCAGTTTGTGGGCAAGTGCCCCCGCCGCTGCGCGGTCGCCCTCCCGGCAAAGGGTCACGATCTCCCGTCCGGCGTTGGCGTAATTGGCGGCGAACCGGTCGAGATAGGTCCGATAGGTGGCGATCTTGCGCCATCGCTTGAGTCCCGTCGCAAGGTCGATACCGGGCACGGTCGGGACCACCCGCGTCGGTGCCACGGACGACTCCGGCCGCTTCGCAACTCCGGCCAGGTCACCTGCAACCGGCTGCGGCCGACCGCCGGTCCAGTGCTGGATAAGCGCAATCATCTGGTCGACATCAAACGGCTTGGCGATGAAATCGTTCATGCCGGCAGCCAGGGCGGCTTCCCGCAACTCCGGGAAAGCACCGGCGGTGAGTGCCAGAATCGGCAATTCGCGCCAGCGCGCATCTTCACGCAACCGGCGGGTCGCCGCGTAGCCGTCCAGCAGCGGCATCTGCACGTCCATCAGCACGATGTCCACCGCGTTCGGATGGTCCTGCAACCAATCCAGAGTCTCCTGACCATCACCGGCCAGGTGAACGATGGCCCCCTCGTCTTCCAGAATCCTCTGCGCCACCTCCCGGTTGATGTCGCTATCATCGACCACCAACACCCGCACCCCGAACATGCGTTGCGTCTGGACCGCCGGCGGCACCGGCGGCGCCGGGACCTGCCCCGGTCGGCGGCGCCGGCTCAGCGCCGCGCCGATCGCGTTGTAGAGGGCGGAGGGCGTCACCGGCTTGCTGAGCAGGGCGTCCACCGCGGCGAGGCCGGACTCGCCCAACAGTGCGTCACGCGAATCGGCGGTGACCATGATGACGATGGGCGGCCGTTGCGAGGCCGCGATCCGCTCGCGCAGGGCGTCGCGGATCAGGTGGGCGGTGGTCAAGCCGTCCTGTCCCGGCAGCTGCCGGTCGAGCAGCAAGACATCGTAGCGCCCCGGCGCATCCAGCCGCGTCAAGATCCGCTCCACGGCGCTCTCGCCCGAGGTCACCAGTTCGGCGGTCCAGCCCAGGGCGGCGGCGGTGCTCACCAGCGCGACGCCGGCCGCGGCGCTGTCATCGGCCACCAACAGCTGGAGCCGCGCCAACTCCGGCGGAACGGATGCCGCGGGTTGATCGCACGGAAACGACAGCACGAACCAAAAGGCGCTGCCCTGGCCGAGCACACTCTCGAGCCGCAACTCGCTGCCCATCAGGGCGACCAATTGCCGACTGATGGCCAAGCCCAGGCCGGTGCCGCCGAAGCGGCGACTGATACTGCTGTCGGCCTGGCTAAAGGGGGCGAAGACCTGCGCCTGATGGTCGGTGGAGATCCCGATGCCGGTATCGCGCACCGTGAACCGCAGCCGGACGTCCCGCGCCGGTGCCGTCACCAGTTCAATGCGCAGTTCGACTTCTCCCCGTTCGGTGAACTTGATGGCATTGCCGAGCAGATTGACCAGCACCTGCTGGAGGCGTCCCGCATCGCCGATCAGGCGATCGCAACACCCGGCGGGCGGAGGGGTCATGATCAGTTCCAGCGGCTTGCCGTTGGCGGCCGCGGTCATGATGGCGGCCAGATCGTCGAGCATCCCGAACAGACGAAAGGGCGCAGACTGAATCTCCAAGCGTCCGGCCTCGATCTTGGAGAAGTCCAGGATGTCGTTGATCAGAGTCAGCAGCGACCGGCTGGCGTTGCGCACCTTGAGGACCAGGTCGCGCGCCTCCGCGGCGAGCGGCTGCCGCTCCAGGAGATGGCAGAAGCCCAGCACCGCATTCATGGGCGTGCGGATCTCGTGGCTCATATTGGCCAGGAACTCGGATTTCATGCGTGTTGCCTGTTCGGCCAAGGCCCGCGCCTGCAACAGGTCGGCCGCGGCCTGTTTGCGCGCGGTGATGTCGACATAGGCGATGACCACCCCATAGTCCGAATGCGGGTAGGGCATGGCATTGACCGAGATCCACCGGATGCCGTCCGGCCGGACGATGCCCATTTCCAGGTCGCGGACGGCCCGCCCCTCGGCCACGGCACGCACGTCGGCGTACTCCTGCGGCGGCATCGACGTCCCATCCGGACGGATGATCGTCAATGCCTCGCCATCATAGGTTCGGAAGTGTTCATCCCGGGCGATCCCCAGCAGGACTTCCGCGGCCCGATTGCAGTCGATGATGCGACCGGTCCCATCCGTGACGGCGATCCCGATGGGCAACAGGTCGTAGATGGTGCGCAGCTTGGTCTCGGAGGCCTGCAGTGCCGCGGTACGGATCGCCACCAGCTCCTCCAGGCGCGCCTGCTGATCCTCCAGGGCGGTGTGCGCCTCCCGGACTTCGGTCAGGTCGTGGATACTCACCACGACGCCGAGCACGCGCCCATCGTGACTCCAGAAGGGTCGGTAATCCGAATCCAGGTAGCGGCACCGGCCGTCGACCCCGGTGACGTGCTTGCTGAATCGCTCGCTCTGACCGGCCAGCGCGGATTCCAGGTGGGGACCGATCCGCGCATAGGCATCCTCGCCCACCACCTCTCGCACCAGGCGACCCTGCAATTGCCCTGGGGTTGACCGGCAAAAGGCGGCATACGCGGGATTGGCCAACCGCAAGCGCCGATCCGGATCGATAAAGAGCAACATCTCGCTGGAGGTGTCGACGATCTGCTGGTAACGACGCAGTTCCAGCTCCGCCTGTTTATGCTCGGTGACATCCACGACGATACCACCCAGATAACGACGACCCGCTTGATCCCGAAAGGGGACTTCGAGCGACTGCCACTCGCGCAGCCGGCCGTCGACGGTCGGCACGAGGTGATTGGTTTCCACGGGTCGGTCCTGCTCGAGCGCGGCCTGATCGTGCGCCTGAAATCGGGCGGCCAGGTCCGCCGGCCAGATCGCGAAGTCGGTCTTGCCCAGGCAGTCATCCGGGCGTATACCGAAGCTTCGCTCGTACGACTTGTTGATATACATGTAGCGGCCGTGCTCATCCTTGACCCAGGTCACCGCGGCGTTGTGATCCATGAACAGGCGGAACAGGTCCTCACGCTCCCGCACCTGCCGCGTCGAGCGCCGCCGCTGCCACAGCAGGGTTGCCGACACGAGGCTGACCGCCAGCATCAACCCCAGCAGGACGGCGGGCCAGGCGCCCATCGGGTAGGCGCCGGGACGCGGCACCGCCCACAGGGCCAAGGTCCGATCCGCCACCGCGAGCCGCGCGGTATAGGCCCGCGGGTCGCGAACGAGGTGGGCAGCATCGGGGGCGGAACCGGAGGTGCGGGTCCGCGACGAATGGACATAGAACAGTCCCTGGTCCCCCTCCAGGGCAGCGTCGCGCAGCACCAGGTCGATCCCGTGCGGCGGCAGCGCGGCCAGGACCTGCTCCGTGAGATCGCCCCCGCGGACGACCCCCAACGCGAAACCCCGCAGGCGTTGGCACCGATCCCGCGCGGCATCGCCCCCGGTGTCGTCCGGGGGCCGCGGCACAAAGATGAGCAAACCCCGCTGGTCGGCGGTCTCCTGAACCAGGGTCAAAGGCGGTGTTGCCGCCGGCCGGCCCGTCTTGCAGGCCTGCTCCAGGGCCGCGCGGCGCTGCGGTTCAGACCCGAGATCGAAGCCCAGGGCCGCCGAGTTTCCGGTCAAGGGTTCCAACCGATGGACGGGGAAATACACGGGGCGCTGGCCCGCGGGACGCAATCCCGAGGCCGACCATTCGCGGATCGCAAAGCCCTCCAGGCCCTCCGCCCGCACCTGGGCTTCGAAGTCGACGCGCTCGGACGCCGGTACCCGGGGCAGCCATTCGATCGCCTGCATGGTCGGCTTGCGCCGCAGGAGTGGCCGCGTGAACTGTGCAAACTCGCTTGTAGAGACCGCCGGCGAAGCGCCGTAGAAATCGGCGACCGACTCGACGTTGGCGACCAGGCTCTGAAATTCCACCTCGAGGGCGCGGGCGTAGGCTTGCGCGTCCTCGCGGAAGACTGCCCGGCGCCGGGCGTCTTCCCATTGTGCAGCAGTCCACCAGGCCGCCAGGCTGACCAGCAGACTGAGCGCCACCAGCATGATCTCGGGGTGGCCTTTCAGCAGTCCGGCCCAGCGTGCTTCGGTAATTGACGGGCAGGCAGACGCTGCAGGTGCCGGGCGCAGCGCGGGCGTTCGCTCGTCATGATTGACCGAGCAGCACATCCTTCGCCTCGTTGATCTTCGCCGCCAGGTAATCAGAGCCGCCCCGGTCCGGGTGCAGTCGCTGGACCAGCCGCCGATGGGCGGCGCGAATCTCCGCCGGGCCGGCCCCCGGGCTCAAGCCGAGGACCGCCCTCGCCTCTTCCTGCGGCATGTGCTGGAGCGCCGTCGGCTTGGGAGCATCCGCACGCTGCGCGGGCGTCGGCCGACGCACCGGCTGCTCGCGCTCACGCTCCAGGTAGACTTCCAGGGCTTCGGCCGAGGCGAGGTCACCGGCATACCACTGCGCCAGGAGATCGATCAGGTCCTGAGTCGAAACCCGCTCCAGGGGCAGTCCGCTGAAGGGTCCGGTCAGGAACTCGCCGCGCATGTGTCCGGAGAGTTGATCGATGACCAGCAACACGCCGCGGGTCGCCACCCGCGATTCGTGCGCGCCCTGGTAGTTGGGCGACCCTTTGAGTTCGCGCACCCACAGGGCGGTCGCACCCGCCACCGCGCTGGGCATCACGATGAAGTTGAGCACCGGGACCATGCTGACGCCGACCGTCGCGGCACCGAACCCCAAACTCAGGGTGCGCCGCTCGCGCAGCCGTCGGCGCTGCTCGCGGAATTTCAGCCCGTTGTTGCCCATAGGATAGTCCGTGTACTGCACCGCCATGATCCAGGCGGTATAGAGGAACCAGAGGATTGGCCCCACCAGCGGCACGAACAGCAGCAGCAGGAACGGGATGGCGAGCAGCACGGCATAGAGGATCTTCTTGGTCTCGTCCCACAGGGTCGGAATCAGTTCCTTCAGCATCTGCGGTACCCCACCGCCCTGCTCCAGCGGCCGTCCGGTGAGCAGCAGTTCGACTTTCTCCGCCAGCAGGCTGTTGAAGGGTGCGGCGATCAGGTTCGCTACCAGGGCAAACCCGTAGAACACCAGCACCAGGAGCAGCAGCACGAAGACCGGCCAGAGGATCCAGTCGAGCCACTGCAGCCAACTGGGAACGCGCGCGTCCATCCAGGTGACGAAGCCCTCGAACCAGGAGACCCCGGCGGCGATACCGGCCGAGAACACGAGGATGTTGATCAATAAAGGCACGATGACGAAGCGCCGCAGGCCTGGGCGGGTGATGAGCCTGATGCCCTGGAACAGATAGCCGGCACCGGAGACAGGGTTGACGGACATGGTTGAATTGGGATCGTCTGGTTCGTGAGATTTGGACCGGAACACAGTATACCGAGCCGGGGCCTTGGGGTATCCCATCCGCGGCAGTCGCGGCTGAACTGCGCGCCGGACACGTTTCGCCCATGGGTTGACGGAACGCTTCAGCGGATGCACTGTCGGGGCTTCGGCGAATGCCGGAAAATCCTGTAGCGGATCGCGAAGGATTTTCGTTTGCCGTCAACGAGCACAGATCGGAGCATAGCAGGGCGATATGACGGTCGGAGCGACGCGCACGGCGGGCGAAAAGACGAGCGGGATAGTATAGGATTCGACGGAAATCGCCTTACCACAGCAGCCAGGAGATCACGATGCAGCGAGCCCAAGCAGAACTCACCCGGTTGGCCCAACTCCCGGATGCGGCAATCGATCTCCCGCGCGCCGCGCTGGCGATCAGCCGTCTGTTCCAGCCGACATTGGATGCCGACCGGTCGCTGCGCCGGTTTGAAAGCCTCTGCATCGCCGCGGTCTCCAGCGTGCCGCGTGATGCGGACCTGACGTACCGGGTGCGGGCACTCAACCGCTTTCTGTTCGACCAGGAGGGATTCGGCGGCAATCTGGAGGACTTCTACGACCCCCGCAACAGCTTCCTGGATCAGGTACTGGAACGGCGCACCGGCATCCCCATCAGTCTGTCGCTGATCTATGTGGAAGTGGCGCATCAGGTTGGAATACCGGCCTTCGGGGTCGGCTTTCCGGGCCACTTCCTGGTGCGGGTCGCGGCCGGGGACGCGATGCTGGTCCTGGACCCTTTCAGCCGCGGCGCCTCACTCGATCTGGAGGATCTGGACCGCCGCCTGGACGATGTCTACGGCTGCGGGGCCGTGACGGTCGCGGCCAATCCGGCGCTATTGCGGCCGGCCACCCGGAGGGAGATCCTGGTGCGAATGCTGGCCAACTTGAAGGTGATCTTCCTGCGCGACGGTGACCTGGGACAGGCACTGATCGCGGTCGATGGACTCCTGGCCCTGCAGCCGGACTCGCCCGATGACCTGCGCGACCGCGGCCTGATCTACCGCGAACTGGGCTATACCCCGGCCGCCGCGGCTGACCTGCGCCGCTATTTCCAGGTCAGCGACGACGCGGCGGAAATTGCGGAACTGATGCCGGTCCTCGCGGAGTTGGAGGCGGCGGGAGTACGGGTGCACTGAGGATGTCTCCGGTGAGCGCGGCCTGGCTTTCACGGTCAGGCGCTGAGGGACGAATCCGGCCGCTGGAAACGACGGCAAGACGTCGATCAGACCGGCGGGTTGGTGATGGTACCGGCCAAACCGCAGTACCCTAATTGCTCATGGTCAGGCGCCCGGGGGGACCGCGCGGCACCGGCCGCCCAGCGCCAGGCCATGCAGTGCGAACCTTTGCAGACAATGTGCTGCTGGGCACCGGAGACGACCGGACAAAAGAACCGTTTGGCGTCTTCTTCTTTAACTAACATGCGTGTACCAGCGCTCCCAAGGCGGTTGCCGTTCAAACTGAAAACCGGCCCCTCGCTCCAGACGTTTCAACGACGAAGCAGCCGCCCTGGTTCAGACCACCGCCTCCGGCACCTCCGACTGGCGTTCCGCCGCGGCCCCGTGCATCAGGATATTGAGCATCCGCATGGTGGCCGCGATGGCGGCGAAGACCTGGTTGGCATGGACGCCGCGGGTCTTGATGCTGCCGCGCTCGGTGTCCCAGGTGATGATGCACTCGGTCAGCGCATCGGCGCGCCCGCCCTTGGGGATACGCACCTCATAGTCCTTGAGTTCCGGCAGAGTGATCCCGTTCCGCTTCAACGGCTTGGTCAGCGCATTGATAAAGGCATCGAAGGCGCCGTTGCCGCTCCCCGCCGCGTTCATCACCTCGTCACCCAGACAAATCTTGATGCTGGCCGTGGACTCCAACTCAAGGCTTGATGAGACATTACAGGCCAGCAACTGCGCGTGGTTGTAATCCTTGCTGTCCAGCACCTCGGCGATGATGAACGGCAGATCCTCGGCGGTGATGGTCTTCTTGGAGTCGCCCAACTCGACGATGCGGGCCAGCACCCGGCGCTGGTTCTCCTCGGACAGACTGATATCCAGGCGCTCCAGATTCTTGGCCAGGGACGCCTTGCCCGCGAGCTTGCCCAGGGCGTATTTGCGCCGCCGGGCGAAGCGCTCCGGCGAGAGCCGGGTGTGGTAGAGGCTGCCCTTCTTGTCCCCGTCGGCATGAATGCCCGCGGTCTGGGTGAAAACATCGGCGCCGACGATCGGCGCGTTGTCGGCGACCCGTTTGCCGGAGAAATACTCCACCAGTTCGCTGACCCGCGCCAGATGAGTCTCGTCGATCCCGATCTCGAAACCGAGCTGATCGCGCAGGTTGACGGCAACCTCGGCCAACGAGGCATTGCCGGCTCGCTCGCCCAGGCAATTCACGGTGCAGTGCACGGTCGCGACGCCCGCCTGGGCGGCGGCCAGGCAATTGGCGGTGCCCAGTCCATAGTCGTTATGGGGGTGGAAATCGAACAGCAGCTCCGGAAAGCGCAGAATCATGTCGCTCATGGCACAGAAGACCCGCTCCGGCGTCATTACCCCCAGGGTGTCGGGGAGCATGAAGTGCGCGATGCCCACGTCCGCCAGCCGCTCGACCAGGCCATAGACATAGGCCGGTTTGTCCTGGTAGCCATTGGACCAGTCTTCCAGGTAGCAGTTGACCTTCAGCCCCCGCGCCAGCGCCAGACCGACCGTCTCGCGCACGTCCGCGGCGTGCGTGTCCAGCGTCTTGCCAAGCTGGCCCACGCAGTGTTTTTCACTGCCCTTGGCCAGCAGATTGAGCACCCGTCCGCCCGCCCGCGCGATCCAGTCCACGCTGCGCCCGCCGTCGACAAAACCCAGCACTTCCACCCGCTCGGCCAGCCCGCGGCGCGCCGCCCAGTCGACAATGTTGGCGACCGCGTCCAGCTCACCAGGGGAGACCCGGGCCGAGGCGACCTCGATGCGGTCCACCCGCACCAGATCCAACAGGACCTTGGCGATATTGGTCTTCTCGTCCGGGGAAAAGGACACCCCCTGAGTCTGTTCGCCGTCACGCAGCGTGGTATCCATGATGCGGACAGTACGAGGGGATTCGGTCATGCGGGGTCTCGTGAATTCAGGAACAGACAGGGAAAACGACACAAGGATACTGCCGCGACGCCTTGATTCAGTTAGAATCAGGGCGGAATGACAGGCTTAGGAAGGTCGAATGATACCATCCAGGACGCGGGGCGGGAGCGCGGATGCCGGCCGGGCGCGCGACACCCGCGGCAAGCGTCCTGATCACCCGCGTCTCCGATCGCCAACAGCAATGAAGTGACCCCCCGATGTATCGCTGGATTCACCAGGAAAAGGCCCGTTACTACCAGGCGCACCTGATCCGCGACCTGTTCGGCGACTGGACCCTGATCACGGTCTGGGGCAGCCTGGGCTCGCACCGCGGCCGGATGTACAGCTCCGGTGTGCAGTCCTACGAGGCGGGCCTCGCCCGCCTCGCAGCGATCAGCAAGCGCCGCCGCCAGCGCGGTTATCTGCTCGTCGATGGGTCCTGAGCCCAGGCTCTCATCACGCAAGCGGCGGCATCGCACGCGCCGCGCTGCGATCCGGCTCGTGGGCGATCAATCATTGACCGGCCCTGCTAACCGACTGGCTGATCAAGGTTGCACCCGTCTTGGGCACAGGCTATCCACAGAAACGGTCACAGTGACTGTGGAAGGTCCGCGCGGGCGGATGCGCTGTCAGTCCGTTTTGCAGGAACACAATCAATGCCATCACGCGTTCAAGACCGACTCGCCGCGATCATCGCTGAGATCGACCGCACCGGACAGGCCGATGTCCTGCGCCTCACGGTGCTGAAGAAATGGTTCGAATACCACCCCAAACGCCTGCGCGCCTTCGGGCTCTGGGTCGCGGAGCGAGCTGCCGCCCGCGGCGAAGGGGCCGAGGGAGAGGCCGCAGACTTGTTCGCGCAGGCGCGCACCCTGTTGACCGAGCGCCCCCTGTCCGAGCCGAGACCCGGCTGGACGGCCGCCGAGACACTGCACCGTCGTCTTGCGGCCTTCCAGAACACCGTGCAATACATTCGCGGAACGCCGGTGCGGATCATCCGGAACCGGAATCTGCTCCTGGTCGAAGAAGGTCTCGACTTGTACCTGGGGCAGCGGACCAGGCCGACTGACGGCTATCGGTTGGCGGCCGATGACTGTGAACACTATGACCCTCACTACGGCACCAATCTGAATGGACCAGCACGTGAGAGAGTGGCCGCTCTGCTCGGTTTCGTTGCGACGGTCGAGGCGCAGGAGGGACAAGAGACCTGAGATTTCAAGCGCGCGAGTCGCCGCGCAGCAGGGGAATTCGCTTCATGTGTCCGACCAGGACCGCGCGCGTGGCGCGGTCATAACCAAACTCGGCACCCGTCGCGTTCCAGGCATCGACGACCCGGCCCACCGCAGTGCGCACGCGCTCGGCCAGCCACGCCGGATCAGCGCCGATTTTGCGGGCCATCCGCTGAAAAGATTCAAAGGTCACATCCTCCCAGCGTTTTGACTTAGCGAGATTGAGTGCCAGAGTATCGTCCGCTTTATAGGGAATGGTCGCGACCTGATCGTAGGCCGGTGACAACTCCGCCCGAACGCCGTCCGAATAGAGCAAGGTCCAGTTTTTATGGTGGGCATCGCCGTTACCGGAGGCCACCATGAAAACGAGGCGCAGCAGGAATGCCGCCAACCCCTCCTCCCCGGCCAGTGACCAGATCACCCTCGCCAAGGTCTCATAATTGAATTTCTTGTATTTCTCCTCTGGATAGAGCCCGAGGATCTGCGCGAAGTCCTCCATATGGATGCGGCTGCCATCGGCGCGGCGATCGAAACGCCGCACCGCCAGCACCCGGCGTTCGTGAAAGGTTCCGACCGCATCGGGTAAGCCCGTGATGTCCGCCACATCGACCAGTTCCAGCTCGGGGATCGGGATTCCGCAGGCCTCAGCCCACCGCATGCTGGCGTATTCATTTTCCGGCACCCCGGGGTAGCGGCTGTCCGGGAGCTTGGCGATCCAGTCGCCGCCACGCCCACTGACGGGGATCGTGAACCCACGCTCGCTGCGGCGGGCGGAGAATTTCAGTTGTACCCCCGCCAACGAAAAATGCCAGGAATCGCCATCCGCTTCGCTCGGCTCCGCGTCAAGCAGGTCCGTCTCCTCGCGCTCACTTGCCGACGGATCAGCGACGATCCTTACCGCGCCCGGCAGATCCTCCCCCAAATGTCGGAGCAGAAAAAATTCGCGGGAGGCGAGGACGCCGGCGCGTTGCGCGACCAGCGCGCGTAAGGGTCCTTCCGGCAGGAGGTTGGAAAACCACGGCGGGACTTTCGAGCGGGTGCGCTGCACCTGATCGAGATCATCAAGAAAAGCCTGGCCCAGTACGAGCCTCGGGTAGGCCTGTTTGTAGGATTCGAGCAGCCGGAATGCGCAGCCGTCGCTGCGCTCCCGGGTCAGCGTGCCGACCGGCAGATCGTTCAACAGCACACGCAGCAACGCAGCCACTCAGAGGTCCTCGTCATCGACCACCAAGGCCGCCAGCGCGGGCCGGTCCGGCTCGTCCCAGCGCGCATGACGGGCGAAGAAACGCTCGAAGTGGTCACGCAGAAACCCGGCTCGCGCCGCGAAAAAGCCTTCCGTATCACCCCGCCGCAGCGCCTCGATCCCGTCCGCAGAGATACCGTGCGAAGCCAGCACGACGGGGTTCGCCACGTCGATCAGAAGTCGCCGCAGGCACGGACGTTTGGGGTGAAGGAGCCGGTTCACGACCGACTTCGTGAGCAAGCCCCGGCTGCTCGCGGCCACCGCGGGCATCGCGAACGCCCGCGCTCCCGGCCCAGTGAGCAGATCCAGGCCGATCGGCGCCGCGCTTTCCAGGTCCCGCGGCATGAGATCCAGCAGGGCCAGGGTCTGTAACTTACTGGCGGCATGACGGAAATTAAAGGGACTGGTCGGCTCGGGCAAGACCGCGGGCCGAGCTTCGAGCATCGCCAACAGCCGCTGGACAGCCGTATCCTCGCTGTCTGAAACAATGCGCTCGAGGCTCGCACGCGTGGAGACCGTGTTGCCCTGGTGGACGCCATTCAGTGCGCCACGCCAGACCCAACGCGCCAACAGATCGCGGGAGCGCGGCCGGGGCTGCGGATGGTGCTGGAAAAATTTACCTAGTAATACAAAGGGCTGCTTATAGGGCAGCAGCGCGTAGTGCGGAATGCCGACGTCGGCCTTCAGGAACTGGATCACGCGCTCGGCGGTTTCAGCCGTCTCGCGATACGCGGCCATGGCGTCCGCCGCGGACAGACGCAGGGACCCGTCGTTCGCCCGCTCGATCACATCGACGCCGCGTAAGACCCGCAAGAGCCGGTACAGCAGTGTCTCTTCAATGGGGCCGAAGTTGAACGCCTCCAGATCAGCGACAATCTGCACCATGGTTGCGGGACGGGTCTGGCCGCGTGCGCCGTGCAAGGCATCGAAGACCTCGGTCTGTTTCAGTCGCCTGCCGGTCGCGTTGGTCCGTCCGAAGATCTCGCGCAGGGTCTCCTCACGCGTGGCGCGAACGAGATAGGCGGGAATCGCGTATTCCCGGATACGCTGACCCAGGGTGAAGGTGCGCTCGCGCCGAACCGGGTGCTTGGCGACATGCGCGAAGACCCACTGCATCAAGCGTTCGGAGTCCGCCACCGCGGTCATGGGCAGCCAACGGGAGGGGTCCTCGGCACGGTTGCGCGGCGGCCGGACAAAAGTGCTCTGGTCGAGATCGAAATAGAGCGCGAACTCATCCGCGTCGGGCTGCGGAGCCAACAGCACCCGCGCGAGCGCGACGAGCCGCTGTTGACCATCCACCACCCAGAGCGCGTCGCCGCGGGCCTGCGCGCTGATCCGCAACGCGCCGAACAGCAGTTCCGCCGGCTCCGCGCTGGTCTCCCAGAACAACAGGGTGCCGACCGGATAGCCGCGATAGAGGCTATCGAAAAACTTCGCGGCATCGGTCCACTTCCATTTGATGCCGCGTTGAAAGGGTGGGATGCGGATGCGCCCACGACGCAGATCGGGCAGCAGATCCTCAACCTTGAACGCGCGCGCTTCCGGGCGGCGCTCCAGGGGTTCGGGGTCTTGGCGGTCTTCCGTCATAGCGGGCATCCATGGCGAATAAGACCCGACTATAGCGGATACCCGACCAGCCCGCACCCCTTGGCCGCGCCCCGCGGCGAAAGGCTATTTCTCGCGCGGATAGGGCCAGGCCATGATGCCGCCCTCCATGACCTTGACGTTGCGCCAGCCATGGGCCTGAAGGATGGCGGCACCCTCGTAGCCGCGCAGTGAGATCTTGCAGTAAAGAATGATCTCCTTGTCTTTGTCCTGCGGCAGTTCGTTGAGCCGCGCGCGCAGCGCACCGAGCGGGATCAGGGTCTCGCCAATGCCGAGACGCAGTTCCTCGAACTCAGTCGGACCGCGGGTGTCGAGGATGAAGCAATCGGCCCCCTGATCGACGCGCTGCTTGACTTCGCGAGCGGACAGCCCCTGCATCCGGCCCATGAGCTTATTCTCCAGCACCTGCGCCGCGACGATGACGTGGTCCAGGGCGAGTGAGTACGGCGGGGCATAGGGCAGGTCGGCATTGACCAGATCGGCCACCGTCAATTGGCCGCGCAGCGCCATGGCCACGGTCGCCACCCGCTTACTGGCATCCCCGGGGCCGATGCACTGGAAGCCCAGGACCCGGCCGGACTTGCGATCGGCTACCATTTTGCTGATCAACAGCTTGCCGCTCATATAGCCGGGAATGTCGAGCCCGGCGATGATCGCGGTCTCGATGTCATAGCCCAGATCCCGGGCCCGCTGCGCCGAGAGACCGGTGAAGCCGACCGTGTAATCGAAGATCTTGCAGATGCCGGTCTTGGTGATCCCTGGAAAGCGGGCGCTGCCCTCTTGAATGACGTTCTGGCCGGCGACCCGCCCCTGCAGGTTGGCGATGTCGCCATAGGGCGCACGCAGCTTGGCACCGGTGATCAGTGAAGTGCACTCGACACAGTCGCCGACCGCATAGATCAGCGGGTCCGAGGTCTGCATAAAGTCGTTGACCGCGATACCGCCGGTCTCCCCCAGGACGATCCCGGCCGCCTCGGCGAGGCTGACGTTGGGCCTGACCCCCACGGACACGACGGCGACCTCGCAGGGCAGTTCGGTGCCGTTGTCCAGTTTGACCCCGGTGAGACGCCCATCTTCGCCAAGAAATTCAGCCACGCCGTTGCCGACGATGATGTCCGGACCATTGGCGCGGATGTGGTTTTCCACCAGCTTGGACAGATCCGGGTCCAGAAAGGGCAGAATCTGGCGGGTCTTCTCGATGACCGTGGTATGAATTCCGGCCAGACGCAGCGCCTCGCAGACCTCGAAGCCGATCAGCCCGCCGCCGACCACGACTGCCTTGGCGGCTTTCTTGTCGTCGCGCACCGCCCGCAGAAAATCGGCATCGGCCAGCGAATGCAGCGTCGTAACGCCCTTGAGCGCGAGGCCCGCAACCGGTGGACGCAACGGCTTGGCACCGGTGGCGATCACCAGCCGGTCGTAGGCGATGGTCTGCTGGTCGCCGGTGGGCAGGTGGCGATAGGTCACGATCTGTTCGGCACGGTCGATCCCGACCGCCTCGGTCTCGACCAGGGCATTGATGCGCTTTGCCTGCTCGAAGAAATTGGGATCCCGCACGATCCCGGCCGGAGTGCAGATCAGCAGATTGCGGTCATCGAAGGTGCCGCCGACATAGTAGGGAAAACCGCAGGAAGCCATCGACAGGTCGGGTTCGCGCTGGATCAGCGTGATCTCGGCGAACTCATCCATCCGACGCGCTTTGGCGGCGGCCTTGGGGCCGGCGGCGGAGCCGCCGATGACGACGATGCGTAAAGGGTGTGACGACATCGGAAAGTCCTCGGATAATGCAAATCAGGAAAGCAGAGTCACCGGATTCTCGACTGATCGATGACGGTGGACGGGTGCTCGGGACGCGGGACAGTGCCGCTCCCACAACCTGTCAGTCTGTCCCGAGCGCGCGCAACGGACGATGCGTATCCGCAACCCAAGATTCATTTTCCGCCCCAACTGGGGCAAGATGCGGCCTGAACCTGTGCTGAGATTCGAGCCGATGAGCCAAGACGTCCCCTTCTGGGAAACCACACCCCTGCCCGCGATGACTCCGCAACAATGGGAATCACTGTGCGACGGGTGCGCCAAGTGTTGTTTGGAGAAGTTCGAGGAAGAAGAGACCGGGCGCATCGTCTACTCGCGCGTCGCCTGTCAACTGCTCGACCTGGACACCTGTCGCTGCGGGGACTATGCAAACCGCTCCAGTCAAGTGCCGGACTGCGTCAGACTGGTGCCCGCGGAGCTCAACCCGGCCACCTGGCTACCCGAGACCTGTGCCTATCGGCGCCTTGCCGAGGGGCGGCCGTTGCCGCACTGGCATCCACTGCTCACCGGCGATCCAGGCGCGGTCGCGGCAGCCGGCCACAGTGTCCGCGGCCGCGTGATCGCGCCAGCCAAGGACGAAGACCCGCTGATGAACCTCATCGATTGGATCAAGTAGAGTCCCAACCATGCCCCAGAACCGCCTGCGCGATTGCGCCACCCTGACCCATCGGCTCGCGTCGGCGGCCACGCTTCTGGCCCTTGCGATCGGGGCCTCGCCGACCACCGCGGCCACGCCCTGGGCCGCGATCACCACGCCCAGCCCAGGGCCGACGCGGGTCATCGGCGGGGCATCCAACGGCTGTGTGGGCGGTGCCGACGCGCTTGCCGAGTCGGGACCCGGCTTTGTCAGCATCCGGCGCTACCGCAACCGCTACTACGGACACCAGACCCTGCTGCGCCTGGTCGCCGACTTGGGCCAAGCCGCGGCGCGCAAACAGGGCGCTCTGGTGATGATCGGTGATCTCAGCCAACCGCGCGGCGGTCGCATGGCGTCCGCGCATCGCAGTCATCAGAATGGTTTGGACGTGGATATCTGGTTCACCCTGGCACCTTCGCCGGACGCGGCGCGCCGGGTGATGGACCATCAGCCCGATCCGCAGAGCATGGTGCAACCCGGCGGACTGGAGACGAGCAGCGCCTGGGGCGAACCGCAGCGCTTCCTGCTGGAGACGGCCGCCCGCCATCCGGCGGTGGACCGTATCTTCGTCAACCCCGGCATCAAACGCGCACTGTGCCGCGAGGTGCAAGGCGAACGGGCCTGGCTGCGCAAGATCAGACCCTGGCGGGGTCACGATGCGCACTTTCATCTGCGCCTCCGCTGCCCGGCCGACAGTCCGCAGTGCGAGCCTCAGGGGACACTACCCGCGGGTGACGGCTGCGGCGCGGATCTCGCCTGGTGGTTCAGCGAAAACGCGCGCAAACCAGCGAAGACAAAGGCCGAGCCTCAGGTCGAACCGACCATCCCCAAAGGCTGTATGGCACTGCTGCCCGATTAGGCTCCGTTCATTACACAGCGCTGCCGTCGCGGGACATGGCGCGGCGGCGGCGGTTCAAGGCGCTGAAGTTCACCAGCGCGCCGCCGGCGCCGTAAACCGCGCCGCCGACCGCACCGATCAGCCCCAAACTGAGGAGTTGCGGCAGCATACCGGCCTGGCTGTCGGCCGTCGGCGCGACGGCGGTCGGGTCACCGAGCAGCCAACCCAAGCCCAGAATCGGGAGCACAACCACCAGCCAGCCCAGGATCGCACCGCCCACGGCGCCCAGCGTGAATCCTCCCGCGCTCACGGCGAGGTGAATGGGCGCAAGGACCGGATTGGATCGTCGCAGTGCAAACCAGGTAAAGAAGCTTCCCATGGCCCCGGCGATCACCCACGCGACCACCCAACCGAGATCGAAGCCAAACACCCCGTAGAGCCGGCCAACGACCGGCAGACCGAACTGCGCGGCCGCCAATAACCCGCAGCCGCCGCCGAAACCCCAGCCGAAAACGACGAATCCAAGCTGCGATGACGACATCCTGACGCACCGCAGCAATAGGGCGTAGATCATGAACCCGGCACCAATCAAACCAACCACGGCACCGCTCACCGCACTGAAGAGCGGATTTTCGATCGCGATTTCGGCAGCCCCGGCACTGTACGGGCTCGACAGCAGATAGGACCCCATGGCCGTGAGGCCGATGACCCAGGCGATTACCCACCCGAAGATGCAGGAAAGCAAGCCGACGCGCAACCCTGGCGGCGGCGCTGCCTCGGCCGCATCCGGTTCGTCCTGATCGGGCGCGGTACCGAGCACGGGCGGCGACAGGGGATAGAAGCCGTCGAACAACACATCGGTGCGCATCCACCCGGCGGATGCGTCCGCCGCGACCGGCAACTCGGCCCGTCGCCGGACCGGCTCCAGACGCTCCATCACCGCGGCTTTCTGGCCGGATGCCGGGTGGAGCGCAACCACAGACCGCGCGGCCGCGGACCCGGTGGACATCGCCGGCCGCATCGGGATCGGGGCCGTCAGCCGCCGCTTGGCAGTTGGGCCCAACATCACGCGCAACGCCGCGTCCAGAGCGTCCAGCAGCGGCGACTCGGAGTCACCCGCCCACCCGACGATATCAACCGAGTCGATGCCGCGAAAGGCGCGCGGCAACTCCACCGGGTCAAACAGCAGGGAGACCAGAGTGCGCCGCTCCAGTGCCACATCGGCCCCGACCGCCGTCCAGCGATCCCGTACCGAGGCGGCAGTCCAGACCGCGATCACACAGGAGGCCGCGCAGACGCGCGGTCGCGAGTGCTTCAACCAGTCACGCTGGGAATCAATGGGCGCGAGCCGTTCGATGACCCAGCCGCGGGCCTCGATCGCCTGGTGCAGCCGGTCAAGGCGTTCCCGCTGTGCTGCGCCGCCCCCGATCAGTAGGATGTCGGCCATCAGGCAAATACCACCCAGGTTGTCGCGATGTACTTGACCCCGGTCCGGACGACCGCCGCCCGGTGTTCGTGGGTCCAAAACGGGGGGAACAGCACCAGCTTGCCGCGCTCCGGACGCACGCTCACCTGCTGGTGAAGAAACTCGGTCTCGCCGCCGGGGCCGGGACAATCGTTGAGATACCACAGGGCGACGAGTTGCCGCCGGCTGAGTTCATGACTGCCGCCGTCGACGTGCCAGTGGTAATACTCCCCCGGCAGATACCGCTGAACCTGATAGCCCTCATCCTTGAACGGCCCCTTGAAGTAGGGAAAGGTCTCGCGAAACTCGTTGATGGCAGCGGCCAGCGAGCGGAACAACTCCTGGTCGACATCCTGCCAATCCGGTTTGTTGCTGACGACCAGGTCGGTGGTTCGCTTCACGCTCGGATCAGCAGTACGCAACTGCCCCACCCGCCCCGCATACTGGTGCTGCGGGTGCGCCTCGAAGCGCTCACAGACGGCGTCACAGAAGCCTGGCGACAAGGCCAGGGGCCGCTCGAAGATCAGGCTCAGCGGTTTAACCTCGCGGAGCAAAACCACAGGGGTCAGCGGATGTTCGGCAGCGGCGTTCATGGCTGGCGGTGGCCGGCAGGTTCGAGGGTGGTGCGGTCCAGGCGCGCCCGACGAATGGCCGCGATGCGGGCCTGACGGATTTGCTGGGCGATGAGTCGGGGCTCCGCGGCCGCGACGGCGAGCGCCGCGACATCGACCGCCAGTGCCGCATCGAAGAGATGCCGCAGTTCCCCGGCCTGGGGATAGGGGCGATCGGCGTAGCCCGCGCGGCCGCGGAAGTCCGCCTCGCAGGCGGTGAGCAGCTGACGGAAGCGCTCGGGGCGGCGAAAGGCGTCGGTCCGCTCCATGAGGTCGACGATCGTCGCCGACCGCAGCACCTCGACCGTATGCACCAGCCCATGGTAGCGGGCCGTGATGCGCGCCAGGGCGCGGTAGCGGTTGGGTACCCTTAAACGATCACACACGGCCTCCAGCAGCGTGACGCTGCGCTCCTCGTGTCCGTGGTGACTCGGCCAGATCGCTGCCGGGGTGGTGCCCTTGCCCAGATCGTGGCAGAGGGCGGCGAAACGCACCTCGAGATCCGGCGAGAGCTGCGCCGACATATCGAGTACCAGCATGGCATGTACGCCGGTGTCGATCTCCGGGTGCCATTTTTCCGGTTGGGGAACACCCCACAGGCAGTCCAACTCGGGCAGCAGGCGGGCCAGCGCGCCGCACGCGCGCAGGACTTCGAAGAACCGCGAGGGGCGGGTCTCGCCCAACGCCTTGCTCAATTCCTGCCACACCCGCTCCGGAACCAGGGCATCCACCTCGCCGGCGGCGACCATGGCCCGCATCAAATCCATGGTCTCGTCGGCGACCCGAAAACCCAGCGGCGCGAAACGGGCGGCAAAACGGGCGACCCGCAGAATGCGTACCGGGTCCTCGGTGAACGCCGGCGAGCAGTGACGCAGCACCCGCGCCTGCAAATCGGCCAAGCCGCCGAAGGGATCGATCAGCGTGCCATCCGCCGAGCGCGCCAGCGCATTGATGGTCAGGTCGCGGCGACGCAGGTCCTCCTCCAGGGTCACCGACGGGTCGGCGTGCACGACAAAGCCGCAGTAGCCGGGGGCGGTCTTGCGCTCGGTTCTGGCCAGGGCGTACTCGTCTTTGGTTTGCGGATGCAGGAAGACGGGGAAATCCCGACCGACCTGCTTGAAACCGCGCCGCGTCAGGTCAGCCGCGGTGGCGCCGACCACCACATAGTCCCATTCGTTCGGGACCTGACCGACCAACTGATCGCGCACGGCGCCGCCGACCAGATAGACCTCGAGACCATCGGCGGCATCCACCGGGCACCGGCAGGCAACGGCGGACATCGCGATCAGACCTTGGGCGGCGCGGCCGGTAGCCGGCCGTCGACCGCGACCACGCCAGCCGCACCAGGCGTGGCGACCACGGGGGATGGCAGCGCCCGATCACCGCCGAAGTGCTTGCGCAGTGCCGTCCAGACCCGCTGAAGCCCATGCCATAACTTGGGGAACAACCAGATCAGGAGCAGGAAGAACAGGGCCAACGCGACCAGGAACACCGCCGGGTGTTGCAGCGCCAGCAGCAATCCGCCAATCACCCCGAGGTCCTCGGTGACCGAGGCGATCCAATTGGTGAAGGGCTCCGGCGAGGTATTGATCAGGACCCGAGTCCCCGCCTTGGCGGCATGACTGGCCGCGGCCACACCGCCGCCGAGCAGCAGCGCGGCCGTATCTCCCAGCGGGGTCAGCGGACCCAGGTCGCCCACCGCGCCCATGGCCATCAGGGCTCCGGCCGGGATGCGGATGAAGGTATGCACGGCATCCCAGATGCTGTCCACACCAGGGACTTTATCGGCGAAGAACTCGGCGAGATACATGCCGCCGGCAGCCAACAGCACTAGCGGATCGGACAGGATCGCGAGGCCGGCCGGCAAATCGACCGCTCCACTGGCTCCCATCAGCCCGAGCACCAGGATCGCGGCATAGAGATTGATGCCGCTCGCCCAACTGGCGCCGAGGGCTAAGGCAAGGTTCTGGGTCACGTCGTCCACGGCTACCTCGCGCAGATGCGGATGTGATTATTTGATTATAGGGTAGCCGCGGCGTCTCGGTCCCCTCGCACGGCCAACCGCGCGGTACGCGAGTTGGCGCGTCCTTCGCGCTAGAATACCGCCCCCTTCAATCGAACGAGTGATCCGACCATGCGGTACATCGGCTATCTGCTCCTGTTTGCCCTGATCGCCTTCGGCGTTTGGCCCTACTACACTGTTTTCAAACTGGACAGCGCCTTAAGTCGGGAAGATACCACCGAACTGGCCGCGCTGGTGGATTTGCCGGCCATCCGCGCCAATTACAAGGCACGCATCGGCGCGGGCGCGGACCAACTGCTGCCCAGCGGCGACGCCAACACGGCCATGGCCTGGATCCGCCAGAACCTGGAGCGGCTGGGTGACTCGGCACTCGACCAGGCCATCACCCTGCCCTGGGTCCAGGAAACCTTGCGCAAGGCGGTCACCGCCGCGACCAATCAGACGCCGCCCTACCTGCTGGGCGGAATCGACTTCGCATTCTTCGAATCCTACAACCGCTTTCTGATCCGCATCGGCGAGTTGGGTCAGGGCGCAACCAATGTGCGCCTGACACTGGAAGGCTTCGACTGGAAGATCACCGACATCATCCGGTGAGTCTCGCTGACCGCCTGCCGACCGTCCGGATATAGCTGTCGAACGTGATAACCGGACGTAGGGGCGGGTTTCAAACCCGCCCCTACACGAAGGTCTGTCTGGATATCAAGTGCGAACGCTATATCAGGTGCGCAGGTCATCTCTCGCCCAGGGAGTCCGCGACTCAGCGTTGGCCGGAAGGGGGCGCCAAGGCTGAAGCCTTGGACTCCCGGCGGGCCGGCAACATCCCCGCGCGGCAGAGGAACGCGACGATCGTCGGCACGCCCGCCCCCACCCGCAGGTTGGTGAAGACGAACGGCCGATCGCCGCGCATCCGCCGGGTATCACGTTCCATGACCTCCAGCGACGCGCCCACATAGGGCGCCAGGTCGATCTTGTTGATCACCAGCAAATCCGAACGGGTGATCCCCGGCCCGCCCTTGCGCGGGATCTTCTCCCCTTCGGCCACGTCGATGACATAGAGCGTGAGGTCCGCCAACTCCGGACTGAAGGTCGCGGCCAGATTGTCGCCGCCGCTCTCGATGAAGATCACGTCAAGCTGCGGAAACCGGGCTTGCAAGTCCTCTACCGCCGCCAGGTTCATGCTCGCGTCTTCGCGAATGGCGGTGTGCGGACAGCCGCCGGTTTCCACGCCGATGATCCGCTCCGCGGGCAGCGCCTGGGAGCGGATCAGGAACTCGGCATCCTCGCGGGTATAGATATCATTGGTCACCACCGCGATCTCGTAATGATTCCGCAGGCCTTTGCACAGCGCATCGAGCAGCGCCGTCTTGCCGGAACCGACGGGGCCGCCGACACCGACACGCAGGGGGGAAGACTCAGCCATTTGCACCTCAGGACCGGAACAACCGTGTATATTGCGTTTCATGCGCACTGCTGGCAATGGCCAGTGCCGGACAGGACGCGCCAACGGCGTCATCCGCGCACGCCTGCGCCTGATCCAGAACGCCCGGAATCAGGCCCGCCAAACGGACCAGAACCTGCTGACCCTGCGTCTGACCCAGCGGCACACACTTGACCGCCGTCAACACCAGACCCTCCAGCCACGCCCAAGCGTAGCCGGCAGCGGCACACCGCGGCGCGATGCCCCAGGCCGCCGCGGCAAAGGCGATGCCGGCCGCCTGACTGCGCGCCAGCACCGGCCGCCACTCCCGTGCCCCGGCCAGCTCCCAGGCAAGCAGCAGATCGGCCAACGCCCGGCCGCGGTTGCTCTCCTCCAGACGCAGTTCCATGGTCTCACGGGCGGCGATCAGGCGGTCGATGAGACTGCCCATGGCCCGCGGGTCCCGCGCCGCGGCCGCCGTCCGCATCCGCACCAGCAGGGGCAGGTCCACCCGCGCCAGACTCGACTGAAGCTGATCGGCGAGCCAGGCATCCAGGTCCGCCGCGGTCTTCAGCCAGCCCGCCTCCACCGCCCATTCGATCCCCTGGGAATAGGTGAAGCCACCGATCGGCAGGGACGGACTCACCAATTGAACGAGCCGCAGCAGCGGCAGGTCAGTGATCATGCGCGTGAGCCTGCCCATGACCCTGGCCGCCATAGGCACCGGCTTCCGGCTCGAAGGGGCCATGGTCCACCACAACCGCCAACCCCAGTCCCCGTACCAGATCGTCCAGGACATGGTCGTGCAGATAGGACAACCGTCCGGGCTCGATCTGCACTGCCACATGGCGATTGCCCAGGTGATAGCAGACCCTGGCGAGGACCAACGGGTCTGCGCAATCCACCCGCGACAGACACTCGGCGGCGGCACGTACCCGCACCACCAGGCCATCCTCAGACACCAAGCCATCGCCGTCGCGCAGCGTCGTCCCCCGCGGCAGCAGGATGCCTGCCTCCCGACCATCGTCGAGGACTACGCGCAAGCGGCTGCGCAGTCGTTGGTCGCGGGTCAAGGTGATGGTGGGAGCCGTTTCAGGCGATTGATCGATTTTACGGGTGAAATGAATCATCAGGGAACCAAACGGTCGCGAAATGGATCAGATTGACCGGAGCGCGGTTGAGCACCACCAAGTCCACCGGACGCTCGGCCGCTTCAGTCAAAGCGTCGGCCAAGTCCAAGTGCAGACCGGCCAGCGTCTGCGGCGGATCGGTCTCGAACAAGACGCCGACATCCAGATCACTGTCCGCGCGCGCCTCCCCGCGGGCTGTGCTGCCGAAGAGCCAGGCGCAGACCAGATCGGCGTCCTCAGCTTCCAACGCCGCCTTCAACGATTCGAGATGGGCCGGATTGACTCTGGCCTGATCAGACGGATGGGGATTCACGCATCTCATCCCATAACAGGTATCGAAACGGTGACAATGGAATCCACGTCGACCGCTCGGCTGCCGCCAAAGCGCGGAACCGATTGATCTCCCTTTTCCGCGCGGCTGGTCGCCCCCGTGAGTTCAGCTTGAGAATCTCGATCGTCAATCGCGCACGCTCTCGGTTCACCGCCGATGCATCAGGATTGGGCGAGAGTGTTCCGTCGCTGTAATTGTAAATGAAGAACACAGCAAATCGAAAGCTCGGCTCATCTGGGCGCAAAATCTGGTCAGTGTAATCGTCATCCGCCTTTTCCTGACAGTGACGACAGCACAGATACAGGTTGTCCCAGCAATACACCTGATGGGGGAAGCGCGCCTTGGGTTTAAAGTGATCAATGGTCGGATCAGTCCCCGTGTCCATGGGAAACCAGTCGCAATAGGCGCAATGACCCTCGGTCATCGCACTGAGCAGGGGCAGCAGCCGCTGGTTGACCCGCTGACCATGCCACTGCTTCCACGAAAAACAATAGCTGACATTCGCTGCGAGCCGCTGTGCAAACTCGGCACCCCACTCTTCCCAATGTTCCGCTAACCAGTCGGGACAGGCCGGCCGACAACAGGGAGTCATCCGACAGTCTCCGCGACTGCCCCCGCCAGACGCCGCTCGACCTGTCGCAGCTCCGGGCGCACGATCGCCAGCACCTCTTCACCAAACCCCGCGAGTTCGCGTCCCTTTGCCTGCAACTCCTCTATTGCCCCCGGCTCACGCTGTAACGCTTTGTCGCGAAGCGCATAGAACACCCTAAGTTTCTCATCGACTTGCGGAGCGAACTCCGCCTCGATCCCGAGTACATCGCGCAGCACGGTCGCGTAACTATTACCAACCATGCTCGGTAGGGTTTCACCAACATGCCCCCGCCCTTGCTCGTCCAGATACAGCGGATAGATCCAGGCATCGTCCGCGGAAGCGATGATGAAAGGAGAATGGGTCGAGACGAAGACCTGAGCGTTCGGAAACAGGTCTTGAACGACCGGCAGGATCTTGCGCTGCCAGGCGGGATGCAGATGGACCTCGATCTCATCCAGAAAGAGCGTGATTTGCCGATCCAGGAGTGGTGTATCGTCGATCCAAGGGATTCGATCCATGTGCATCAGCAGATCACCAATCCAACTGATCAATGATTTTAGCCCGTCCGGAAGGACCTCGATTGGCAATTGCTCGCCATCAATGGAGGCTTTGACATTAATGGGCTCGTAAGAAAGAACGAACGCAAATTTCCGGCTGGTAATTTCACTGATCACCTGCTCGATTCTGACGATTGCGCCGCGATAACGGGCGTGCCCGGACTCATCTGACTGATCCTTGGCAAATGCAGCCTTCGCGGACGTGTTGGCAATCCATTGAATTAGCGGCGGCACCTTACTATTGAAATCCGGCTTGGGATTCAAACATGCGGAAGCCAAAGGCGTATCCTGCTGATCAATGATACCATCTAGACTGAAGGTGTCAACGGATCGCTGGCCTCCATAGGCAAAGGCCAAATGAGAAAAACGAGTGTCCTTATGCTTCGTATCAAACAGCTTATAATACATGGTTAGCATACGATACTTAGAAAAAATAGAATCTTCATTTTTTCCAGGATATTCGTAGAAAGCTAAATAGTCGGTATCGGATCCGTATGGATGATCATACGGCGACTTTAACAATGTCGTTTGCGGCACACTGGTATTCGATATGTAGGGTGGTGGTGTCTCCCGCCCGACCGGAGCAACGGCCGCGATGTGACCTCCGGCAAACTCAATCAAAGCGTACCCACTACGGTTGTAGAACCGCTTATCGATTCCGGTCGAAAGTCCGGAGAACACCTGCGCCATCGCCATGAGAATCGTGCTCTTTCCACTCCCATTTGGCCCCACCAGCAAATGGATATCCGCCTTCTTGGGATCCCGTCCGGGCTGGAACTGAATATCCAGGTCATCGAAGCAACCGGCCGCTTCCAGAATCAGCCGTTCGATTCTCATGATGCGCTCTGGCTCCCACGCTCCAGCGTGAAGGCAGGTCCCGACCCGCCATTGCCGCGCGGGCCTTCCAGCCGCTGGAGAAGCCGAGACCGCAGTCCCACGCTGGAGCGGGGAAACTCGAATGAGGTCTTGGACATGGCGAACACCCTCTCGGTTAGAACAGAAAATAGCGCTGGGCAAAAGGCAACACGGCGGCGGGCTCGCAGGTGAGCAACTGGCCATCCGCGCGGACCTGATAGGTCTGGGGGTCGACCTCGATCAACGGCTGCCAGTCGTTGTGGACCATGTCTGACTTGCGCAGACCGCGGGTGCCCCGCACCGTACCGATCAAGCGCTGCAACCCAAGCTGCTGGCCGATCCCGGCCGCGCCGGCCGCTTGCGAGAGAAAGGTCATACAGGTTGCCCCCAAGGCCCCGCCGAAGGCACCGAACATCGGCCGGTAATGGACCGGCTGCGGCGTGGGAATGGAGGCGTTGGGGTCACCCATGGGCGCCGCGACGATCAGGCCGCCCTTGATGATGAGACTCGGCTTGGCGGCGAAGAAGGCCGGCCGCCACAGCACCAGATCGGCGAGCTTGCCGACGGCGACCGACCCCACCTCATGAGCGATGCCGTGGGCAATGGCCGGGTTGATGGTGTATTTGGCGACATAGCGCTTGACGCGGACATTGTCATGTTCCGCCGGGTCGCCGGCCAGGGCACCGCGCTGCACCTTCATCTTGTGAGCGGTCTGCCAGGTGCGGGTGATGACCTCCCCCACCCGGCCCATCGCCTGGCTGTCCGATGAGATCATGCTGAAGGCACCCAGATCGTGGAGGATATCCTCCGCGGCAATGGTCTCCCGGCGAATCCGCGACTCGGCAAAGGCCACGTCCTCCGGAATGGACGGCGACAGATGATGGCACACCATCAGCATGTCCAGGTGCTCATCCACCGTATTGACCGTATAGGGCCGGGTCGGGTTGGTCGATGACGGCAACACATTGGGCAGGCCGGCGGCCTTGATGATATCCGGGGCATGGCCGCCGCCCGCGCCCTCGGTGTGATAGGTGTGGATGGTGCGGTCCTGGAAGGCGGCAATGGTGTCCTCGACAAAGCCGCTCTCGTTCAGGGTATCGGTATGGATAGCGACCTGGATATCGTAGCGCTCGGCCACCCCAAGACAGCAGTCGATGGCGGCCGGCGTGGTACCCCAATCCTCATGGAGCTTGAGCCCCATGGCGCCGGCGTGCACCTGCTCTTCCAGCGGGAGCGGCAAGCTGCCGTTGCCCTTGCCGAGAAAGCCCAGATTGACCGGCAGCCCCTCGGCCGCCTGCAACATGCGATGCAGATTCCAGGGTCCCGGCGTGCAGGTGGTGGCATTGGTGCCGGTCGCGGGCCCGGTACCGCCGCCGATCATAGTCATGATCCCGGACATCAACGCCTCCTCCACCTGCTGCGGGCAGATGAAATGGATGTGCGCATCGATGCCGCCGGCGGTGAGGATCTGGCCCTCGCCCGCGATGATCTCGGTGCCGGGGCCGATCAGGATGTCGACACCCGCCTGAGTATCCGGATTGCCGGCCTTGCCGATGCCAGCGATCCGCCCATTCTTGATGCCGATATCGGCCTTGACGATCCCCCAGTGATCAAGGATCAGCGCATTGGTGATGACCAGATCCGCCACCTCGGCCGCCTGGCGCTGGCATTGGCCCATCCCATCGCGGATCACCTTACCGCCGCCGAAGCTGACCTCATCCCCATAGTGAGTCCGATCCGCTTCGACCTGGATGATCAATTCCGAGTCACCCAGGCGCACCCGGTCGCCGACGGTGGGTCCGTAGAGTGAGGCATAGGCGGCACGATCGATGCGGCTCATGGCGTGACGCCCTCCGGTGCCAGTGCGCCCATCACGCGGGCATTGAAACCAAAGACCTGCCGGCTGCCGGCGTAGGGCACCAGCGTGACGGTGCGGCTCTGGCCCGGCTCGAAACGCACCGCGGTGCCGGCCGGGATATCCAGTCGCCAGCCGCGGGTCGGCGCGCGGTCGAAGCGCAGCGCGGCATTGGTCTCAAAAAAATGGTAGTGGGAGCCGACCTGGATCGGCCGGTCGCCGGTATTGGCGACCTCCACGGTCAGGACCGGACGTCCGGCATTGAGCTCGATGGTGCCGGCGGCGGGGAGCAGTTCGCCTGGGATCATGGGTCTGGACTCCTGAAAACTTGTTGATTCCGGTCTCTCAAGCGCCGGATCAAACAATGGGGTCATGCACCGTCACCAACTTGGTGCCGTCCGGGAAGGTCGCCTCGACCTGAACCTCGTGGATCAGTTCCGGGATGCCGTCCATCACATCGTCGCGCGTGAGCAGGGTCCGGCCATGGTTCATCAACTCGGCGACCGAGCAGCCGTCGCGGGCGCCCTCCAGGATGGCACAACTGATGAAGGCCACGGCCTCCGGATAATTGAGCTTGACGCCCCGTGCCTTACGCCGCTCGGCGACCAGGCCGGCGGTGAACAGCAGGAGCTTGTCTTTCTCTCTGGGGGTGAGATCCATGGCCGCCTCCGGATCGGGATCGCGCACTTGGGTTGACGGGGCAGACGGGCGATAGGGGTGGACCCGTTCCGTGGCGAACCAGCCGCCTTGCCCGCGCAGTCCGGCACCAAGTATGCGCCAAAGCGCGAGGAAAAACCGGTGCTGGGGCGCAGTCGGCCGAGATGCACAATATAAAAGTTGTGCTTTTCTGATACAAGATATAACCTGTGTCTGGCCTTGATCGTCGGTCCGGCCGGCCGCGGACGGTCCGCACAGCGGACCCTACGGTAACACGGTGACCTG
>JACDZJ010000111.1_pt1 | contig 37995 bp, 25 predicted proteins | sample 7365721 | NCBI WGS metagenome assembly JACDZJ01 (sample SAMN15143480, study PRJNA637477) | pond metagenome | biome: freshwater wetland ecosystem [ENVO:00000243]; feature: pond [ENVO:00000033]; material: pond water [ENVO:00002228]; isolation source: pond water containing pink berries ... | reverse complement strand
TTTTTATAAAATCGAGCAAAAAATATAGGACTTTATAAACACACTCTAATTAATCTTTTGCTGTCATGCAACTTTGCATCTGTTATGTTGATATAATCATGAAAACCCTGCGTGTCTTTCCATACGGTATGGATTTTTAACCCACATTTAGCTGATAGGAACTTTACCCTTTCTAAAAAGATTTACAAATAAGCTCACAGTAGAGCTATCAATCAGTTTTATAGTTTCATTTCAAACTTCTTCAATTAGTGCCCTATCATACTTATACGTAAATGCGCGTCAATAATGATTAATCAGCTGATAATAAATATAATAAATATATTAAAACAAAATATAATCACTATTCTTATTACCATCCCGCTTCATTGATTTAAATTGCAACACCCAATAAAACCGTTCTATGGGTAGTTGACGGTGCTATTTATTTTCTAACACTGATTTTAAATGTGCTTTTTTTCTCGAATTATTTCAGTTTGATAAACTGACTTTTGCAAATATTCTTATATGCATTGTAGCCGGAAAATCTACTATCTTATGGTTGGAGATTTGTAAACTGATTAAAACGAAAAAAATGTTTATTTAATTTATATAATTTTAAACAACTATTAATAAATGGATTAGAATAAAAATAGCCCCATTTTGCAAAGTCAATACAAGTGTATGAATTATGTAACTTTTTACCGGATTTATATAACTTGTGAGGAACTATTGTCTTTACTTTTGTTTCAACAAAGTTCATCCCTTTTTGGTATATGAAACTAAAATTTAAATGATTCAACAATAGCACAAATCAACTGACATCCAGTCAAATAATAGTGATTAAAACATTCAATAAAAAAACATCAAATGAAAGATTACAAATTATTTTCACCTGCAAAGCTAGGAAATTTGAAACTAAGGAATCATGTTGTGATGGCACCCATGACACGAAGTCGTGCATTAGGAAATGTGCCGAATGCATTGATGGCCGAATATTACGGGCAACGAACCGGAGCCGGATTAATCATTACCGAAGGAACAGCTCCATCGCCAAACGGACTGGGATATTCTCGCATTCCGGGCTGTTTTAGTATGGAACAAGTGGACGGTTGGAAAAAAAATACCTATGAAGTTCATAAAGACGAAAGTATCATCTTTATACAACTCATGCACACAGGACGTATCAGTCATTCGCTCAATTTATCCGAAGGAGCTCAGATTATTGCACCATCACCTTTGAAAGCAATCGGACAAATGTGGACCGATGAAAAGAAAATGCAGGATTTTCCTATTCCAAAACAAATGGATGATAATGATTTGTTACTTACGCTCACAGAATATGCCGAATCGGCAAAACATGCCAAGGATGCAGGATTTGACGGTGTTGAGTTACATGCAGCCAATGGTTATTTGCTGGAGCAATTTCTTTCACCGATAAGTAATATCCGAACCGATAAATACGGTGGAAGCATTGAAAATCGTTGCAGATTTGTGATTGACGTTATAACTGCAATATCAGCTACCATTGGAAAAGAGAAAACAGGTATACGCCTTTCACCTTATGGAGAAGCTGGCGGAATGGCATTTTATCCAGAATTAGATGAGACCTACACCTATCTGGCAAAAGAACTGAATAAACTTAAAATTGTATATATTCATTTGGTTGATCATTCATCAATGGGTGCAATACCGGTTCCCGATGATATGGTGAATACCATCCGATCCTGTTTTAAGAAAACATTGATTCTTTCAGGTGGTTTTGACAAAGAAAGTGCAGAACTAGAACTGGAAAGCGGAAGAGCCAACTTGATTGCATTTGGTCGTCCATTTATCAATAATCCAGATTTGGTCGATCGATGGAAAAATGATTTACCACTTTCAAATGATCTGAAAATGAATGAGTTTTATACAAATGATATATTAGGATATACCGATTATCCCATTTATAAAGCTGACCCTGAATAAAAGAAAAATTATCATATTCATATAGCCCTGAAACATATTTGTAACGGGGCTTTTTTATCCTAATTATGTAACCTTTTGGAATAATTGTGTAACACATTACCTCTAATATTATCTCAACTTTGCAGTGTAATAACAAAGTCTTTTATAATAGAAAAAAATGAAAAATATTAAGAAATTAGCAGTACTTATTATGATTACCGGATTTGTGATTGCAGGTTTTCAAAGTTGTAGTCAATATCCCGACAATAGTGGAATTACATTGGTTACTCGCAATGAACGTGTAGCAAAAACATGGAAAGTAGACAATTACAAAGTGAATGATGTTGATTATACTTCACTATTAACTGCTTGTACCGAAACTTTCACTACGCAAGGTAATTATTCATTTCAGTGGGCAATTTTGGGTGGAACAGGTTCATGGTCGTTTCAAAACAATTATGCTGAAATCAAAATCAATGGTGTGGACAATTTATCTTCAAAAACCTTGTTCATTCTGAAACTAGAAGAAAAATCGTTTTTGGTATTACTATATGGATGGAAATGACAAAAAAGAATTTCACCTGATTCCTCAATAATGTCGTTGAAAATTCAATTTTTCTTAAAACTACATAAAATGTAAATCGAAGTGATTCAACTTGTTTGTTTTGCTTCGAACATTTTTGCTTTTTGGTTTTTAATCATCCGATTATTGGTATTAATAAAGAAATATGAACATCAAAAGAGTATTCGGTGCGTTATTAACTGTTCTTGGAATAAGCAGTTTTATTTATGCGGCAGTTTTGTTTGTGAATTTATTGTAGCACTCATTCTATCAAAGAAATTATCATTTTTGGTATACTTGGTCTTCTGTTTTTCATTTCGGAAATGAGTCTTATTCTTACCGTAAAGGATATTTAATCTGCAACTTTTTATCATCAGAATTTGTTTTATTGTAACTAATTTAATTGTTTGATTATGAATTTTGTAGATTATTATAAGATACTTGGTATTGATAAATCGGCTTTGCCAAAAGATGTCAAAAACGCTTACAGAAAACTTGCCCGGAAATACCATCCCGATTTGAATCCTAATAATGCGGATGCAAAAACAAATTTTCAACAAATAAATGAAGCAAATGAAGTATTAAGCGATCCTGAAAAACGAAAAAAATACGACCATTATGGAAAAGACTGGCAACTTGCTGATGAATTTGAGAAACAAAAACAACAGCAATCACAATCGTCAGGTTCACGGAGCAGTGGTGGTTTTTTCGGTGGACAATCCGCAGGAGATTTCTCCGATTTCTTCGAATCCATGTTTGGTGGCAGCAGATCAGGTGGTAGCAGACAAGCAAAATACCGCGGTGAAGATTATTCAACTGAAATTCATCTGGAATTGATTGATGCTTATAAAACGCACAAACAAACACTTTCTGTGAACGGAAAAAACATTCGAATGACCATTCCGGCCGGAGTTGAAAACGGACAAACCATAAAAATAACCGGACATGGAGGACAGGGAACAAATGGTGGTCCGAATGGAGATTTGTACATTTCGTTTTCGGTAGCCAACCATCCCAATATGAAACGATTGGAGAATAATTTATATACAACCGTTGAGTTGGATCTGTATACAGCTGTGCTTGGAGGAGAAATTACCATCAATACCCTGGACGGAAAAGTGAAACTGAACGTTAAACCAGAGACCCAGAATGGAACGAAAGTGAACTTGAAAGGAAAAGGATTTCCTGTTTATAAAAATGAAGGCAAATTTGGTGATTTACAGGTAACTTATGCTGTAAAAGTACCAACAAATCTAACTGCAAAACAAAAAGAATTATTCGAGGAATTGAGAAAATTGTAGAGACGTTGCATGCAGCGTCTGAATATGAAAAAAATAAAAACCATGCAACCAAAATATTTAATCTCAATTGGCGAATTTTGTGCCAGGAATGATATAGAAATATCGTTTGTAAATTCCTTACAATCAATTGGTTTAATCGAAATTAAATCAATTGAGAATAATTTGTATATTGATGCAAAACAACTACAATTATTGGAAAAATTTGTTCAGTTTCACTACGAGTTAGATATCAATATCGAAGGAATTGAAACCATTACCCACTTGTTACAACGTGTAAACTACATGCACGACGAAATTACCGTGCTTCGAAACAGGCTTAGTCTCTATGAATAATTTGAAATATGAAAAAAATACTTCCCTTTTTAAAGAAAACTTTGAAAGCTATCTTTTGGGTGGTACTTGTTTTCGTGTTGTTATTTCTCATTTTAGCCGCAATTATTCAGATTCCGGCAGTGCAAAACAAAATTGTACATTATGCTACCACTTTTGTAAGTAACAAAACACATACCCGTGTTGAAATTGAGAATGTTAGAATTTCATTTCCTAAATCGGTTGTAATAGAAGGTCTTTTTCTCGAAGACCTGCAAAAAGACACATTAATTTCAGCCGGCAAATTGAAAATAAATATTGCTCTTTTCGATTTGATATTCAACAAGATAACGGTGAATTCAGTTAAACTTGAAAATGTGAATCTGAATGCATACAATACGAAAACAGATTCGCTTTTTAATTACAATTTTCTGATAACTGCTTTTGCCGATTCTACCAAAAAAGAAACAACCACATCTAAAACACCTTCAAAATGGACATTCACTGTAAATAACGTGAGTTTGAAAAACATCCGGATTCTTTACGATGATGAATTCGGTGGAATGAATATTTCGGCAACATTGGACAAACTGGATTTGAAAATGAATAAGATTGATTTTGAAAAATCCATTTTTGATATCGACGATTTGCTGGTTGAGAAATTAAATGCCGGCGTTTTGATAAAAGAATCGTCAGTTACTACTCAGAAAAAGACGGAAGGTACCTTACCTTTCATTTCGGCAAATAATATTCAAATCAATAATTCGACCGTTACTTTTGGTGCTTCCATAAACAAACAATCAGTTTTGGCGGTTATCAAACGGTTTGAATTAAAAGAAGGCAGTGTAGATTTGCAAAAAGAATTAGTAAAAGCCGATAGATTTTATTTATCGGAAAGTGATATTCGATATTTAACAATAGCGTCTGTAATTCCCGACTCAAAGGTGGAAATTCCCGTTTCGTTTAAAAACGAATGGATTGTAACCGTTCAACACATCGATTTGCATCATAATTCATTGACTTACAAGGTAAACGGCACACCAAATCTAAAGAATTCCTTTGATGCGAATCATTTGGAATTTAAGCAGGTACATCTTCTGGCAAGCGATTTTTTCTATTCCACCGATTCTACAAAAGTATTGGTGAACGAATTTAATGCAGTGGATCAGAATAATTTCGCAATTACCCGTTTCGAAACTGATTTTACGATGGACAATCATTCCATAACTGCCAAAAGTATAAAAGCCAACACAACCGGCTCGTCACTTATCGGTGACATGAATCTTCGCTTTTCGTCGATGAAATCTTTGAAAGATTCGCTTCCGTATCTGGTTCTGAATTTAAATATTAAAAGCGCCGGTTTTACCAATGCTGATATTCTTTATTTTAGCCCTGCACTGGCTGAACAGGATTTTTTTAAAAACAAGAAGAATATTACGTCTGTTTCCGGTCAGATCAATGGACGCATCAATAACCTGAAAGGTAAAAATCTGGTTTTGAAAACCGGAGCAAAAACCGTTTTGAAAACCGATTTCACCATCACCGGATTACCCGCAGCCCAAACCGCCACTTTTCATTTTCCTAACCTGAAACTTGTTTCCGGACGACAGGATATTGATATGATGGTTGGTTCTTCCATACCAGTAAGTATCCAAATTCCTGAAGAAATAAGTGTAAATGCTGTTTTCAATGAGAAGTTGAAAGAGTTTGAAACATCTATCCATCTAAACAGCAGCATTGGCAATGCGATGCTTTTGGCAAACATTGACAAAAACGAAAATTTCAGGGCTAACCTAAGTACTTCGGAGCTGGATTTGGGAAGTTTGCTAAAAAATAAGCAAATGTATGGTACGGTAACGTTAACTGCTGCTGTAACCGGTCACGGACTGGATCAAAACACCATCAAAGCCGATATTAAAGCCCAAGTTTCAAGTATTTTTCTTAACAATTACACTTATCATAACCTGAATGTGAATGGTACAGCGAGTGGACGGGAATTTGCTGGCGAAGTAAAATTGAATGATAAAAATGCAGTATTTGATTTTGACGGTTTGGTAAATACAACTGTCGGAAAAGAACAATTAAAATTCAATTTAAATGTTAAGGGTGCCGATCTTCAAAAACTCAGTTTTACGAAAGATGACATGCGCATTGGTTTTAGGGCAAATGCAAATCTGAAAGGCGGAACAGTGAATAAACTGAATGGAAAAGCCGGAATAACCAATATGATAATTGCACACAACGGAAAAAAATATGTTTTCGATTCAGTAATGGTAGCGTCGGTCAATCAACCAAATAAAAGTGAGATGAGTTTTAACAGCCCACTGATAGGAATTAAATACTCTGGAACCCTCTCTCCTACCTCACTTCCCGAAGTACTTTCGCAGTATTTTAACAAATTCTTTCCTTTTTTGGAAACCAAACCCGCCAAACATAAGAATGACAGCACAGGATTCAATTTTGAAATACAACTTCATAATCACCCTTTGCTATCGGAAGTTTTTCTGCCTGACCTGAAAGAATTTGAACCGGGAATTATAACCGGAAGTTTTGATAGTCGCAAAAATGAATTGAAACTGAATGCAGGAGTGAAGCGTCTTGTGTATGGTACAACTGAAATAAATAACATGGCTGTTGTGGTAAAATCTGATTCAACGGCATTGGATTTTTCCGTTTCCGGTTCAGGAATTTTGAACTCACAAATCAACTTAGCCAATATACTTTTTGAAGGGAAACTGGCTGAAAATAAGATATTAGCCAACATTTCGTCTATAGATGGGTCAAACAAAAAGTTGCTGATTCGGTCTGAAATAACCAAAGAAAAAGGTAATTACAAACTGGTCCTCGATCCGAAGAATTTTTATCTGATGAATAACCGCTGGGACATTGCCGCGGATAATTATATAGAATTTGGAAAACAGGGATTTTTGATTCATCATTTATTCATGAATAATGCCCAAAGTCAGATGAATATTGCATCGGTTCATGACCGGTTTAATGATGATTTAAACATTGAAATAAAAAAATTCAGGTTGGATGATATTTCACGCATTATTGAAAAGGACAGCAGCCTGGTGAAAGGTAACGTAGATGGAAATGTATTGCTCAAACGGGTAAATAATTCTTATGGAATCATTGCCAATGCTACCATAAATAACCTCATTGTTCGGGATGTGCCTATTGGACAACTTGCAATAAAAGCTGAAAATCCTACCGGAGAACGGTTTGATGTTGATGTAAAACTTACCGGAACCAATAATAACCTCACCGCAAGCGGTTATTATATTCCGAATGGTGGCGATAATTCCATTCATTTAAAAGCAGATATTCAATCATTGTCCATGAAAACGGTGGAAGCATTTTCGATGGGACAAATCAGAGAAGCTTCGGGAAATATCTCCGGAAATTTTCTGGTTGGCGGAAAATCAACAGCACCTGAACTTTCAGGCGAACTGACATTAAATGATGTGTTTATGAACCCAAAGTATCTAAACAATCGTATTGAGTTTAAGCATGAAACCTTACAACTAAGAGCCGATGGTATATATTTCGAAAAGTTTACGATGCTGGATACCAAAAAGAATGCCGCAGTAATTGATGGCACTGTTCACATGAAACAATTTTCAGATTTTGTTTTCGCCATACATGCCACAACAAAGGATTTTTTGCTGTTCAATACCACATCGAAAGAGAATGAAATGTTTTATGGTCGCATGATTATTGACAGTAAAATAGACATTACAGGTACAATTTCATTGCCGGTTATCAATGCCAAACTGAAAATGAAAAACGGTTCGAATTTTACATTTGCTGTACCCGAAGACAAGCTCACTGCCGATAAAGGCGAAGATGAAGTACTTTTTGAAGACACTTCAAAACAAAATGAAATTTTAAACCGTAAGGTGAAAAAAGATATTCAGAAATCAGGCTTAACCGGTTTCGATCTTTCATCCATTATTGAAGTGGATAAAAAAGCCACACTGAGATTATTAATGGATCCTAGTTCCTCCGATTCGTTGGTAGTGAGAGGCGAAGCTGCATTGAGTTTTATCTTGGACAGGAGTGGAAAAATGAGTCTTACCGGCACGTACAATTTGAACGAAGGTAGTTACCTCATTTCACTGGAACAGTTTATAAAACGGAAATTTGAAATAGTTTCGGGAAGTACCATCAGTTGGAATGGCGATCCGTTGGACGCAGATATTTCGATTAATGCTACTTATACTGTACGTGCAGCTCCTTACGATCTTGTTGCCAATCAAATGTCGGGTTTAAGTGATGTAGACAAAGGTGGTTATAAACAATTGTATCCTTTTTTGGTAATGTTGAAACTTCGTGGTGCGATTTTAAAACCTGAAATTAGCTTTGAAATTCAACTGACACCCGAAAATAAAGGAATTCTGGGCGGTGCAGTGAATCAAAAGCTAAACATGCTGAATGAAGATGCATCGGCATTAAATAAACAGGTATTTGCTTTGTTGGTGTTGGGACGATTTGTGCAGGAAAATCCATTACAATCCGAAACGAATGTTGCATCAACCTTTGTAAGGTCAACAGTTGGCAGTTTTTTATCAACTCAGTTAAATAAATTAAGCTCGAAAGTAGTACCGGGAGTTGAATTAAACTTTGATATTCAATCGTATGACGATTATCAAACCGGACAGGCACAAGGCAGAACTCAAGTGGGAATTGGAGTAAAAAAACAACTTTTCAACGAACGGTTGAGTGTACAAATGGGTGGTAGCGTAGATGTTGAAGGTGCAAGGGCAAAACAAAATTCTGTAAGTGATATTACCGGAGATGTTACGGTAGAATATAAATTGACCAAAGATGGTCGATACCGTTTAAAAGGTTTCAGACAGAATCAATATGAAGGAGCAATTGAAGGTCAGTTGGTCGAAACCGGTGTTGGAGTGGTGTTTGTCCGCGATTTCAATAAATGGATAAAAAAGTCCAAAAAATCTCCCAAAGTGGGAGTTTCGGATGTGAAAAAATAAATAAAATCTATGATTATAAAATGACAAAACTATTTAAAAACCCCATTTTAAAGGGTTGGTGGGCTTTGCTTATTCTCTTCCTCCTTTTCGCTTCCTGTACGGGTACAAAACATTTGCCATTAGGCGAAAAACTTTATACCGGTGCAGAAATAAAACTGGAAACAATTGAAAAAGTGAAAAAAGGCAATGTCAAATCCATAATTGAAACTGCTGTGTGTCCAATACCAAATAAAAGCTATTTTGGTATGCGTCCACAATTGTGGTTATATATGGCTGCCGGACAAAAACCAAGTTCGAAATTTAAAAAGTGGCTTCAAAAAATTGGCGATGCTCCGGTATTGTTGAGTGCTGTAAAGCCTACGGCTACCACTGCCGTTATTGATGCAAAGTTGTTTAATATTGGTATTTTTAAAAGTATTACTGTATTTAAAGTAGTTGACAAAAAATATACTGCAAAAATTATTTATACCAGCATTATCCATAAACCTTATACACTGAAAAATCTGATGTATTCAATTTCAAAAGATAGTAGTCTGACTCAGAAAAATCAATTTATAAAAAGTGACAAAAAAACAAAAACAAACAAATCAAGAGTACAAATAATCAGCGATTTGATTATTTCTGATAAAGAAAATTCATTTATTAAAACCGGTGAAGATTATCAACTCGAAGTTCTAAAAAATGAACGGATTCGTATCGATGCATTCTTGAAAAACAAAGGATATTTCTATTTTAGTCCCGATTATTTGCTTTTTAAAGCCGATACTTCAACCATCAATCGGACAATATCATTTAGGCTTACACTCAAAGACAGTATACCCGAAAGTGCCCTAACAGTTTATCATATTCGCAATGTATTTATCGATCAAAATTATTCTTTGCGTGAGGTACTTGTCGATAGTATTAAAGACACCATACAATTCCAGAATAATGTGTTCATGGGCAAAAAATCGAAAATGAAAATTAGCCCCACGGTGATTTTACGTTCTGTTTATCTGAAGAAAAATGAAATTTATACAAGGGAAAATCACAACATTACCTTAAACCGATTGATGTCGATGGGTAGTTTTAAATTTGTTCAGGTAAAATTTTCGGAAAGCGAAACTACGGCAATTGGATTTTTGGATGCAACCATATTGTTGACACCGATGCCAAAATACACTTTCAGAGCAGAACTCGATTTGGTTTCAAAATCAAACAATTACACAGGTCCACGTATGAATTTGAATATGCTGAACAGAAATGCTTTTAGAGGATCCGAATTGCTTAGTTTAAATATGGCTGGATCGTTTGAGGCACAATTGAGTGGAGAAAATAAGAATTTATTTTCTAATTCGTGGAATCCTCAATTGGAGTTGACTTTTCCGCGTTTTTTAGTACCATTTAAAATTCAACCTTCGAATAGTATCTATATTCCCAAAACACAATTTGCACTTTCGTACAATTATTTGAAAAGAGTGGATTATTTCGATATGCGCACTTTCCAGTTTATATATGGATTTAAGTGGAAAAACAATTTGAAAAATGAGCATGAGCTTAATCCTGTAAATATAAGTTATACTTCAATTGGAAGTCAAACACCTGCATTCACTGCGCTTTTGGAAGCAAATCCATTTCTTAAAAAAAGCTATGAAGAGCAATTTATTGCCGGTGGCAGTTATTCGTATACTTATAATGAGCAAGTTATTCAGGGAAAAAAAATGCAGTATTACTTTCACACCACTGCCGAAACTGCAGGAAATTTATTTTCTCTGGCAGAAATTATTATTGGAGAAAAACCTTCGGCATCTAAACCTTCAAAAATTGTTGGTTCAGTTTATTCACAATTTGCCAAATTGAGCATCGATGGGCGTGCTTACTATAATTTCAGTATTGATAATAAACTTGCCATGCGGTTTTTTGCCGGTGTGGTCAAGCCATTCGGAAACTCATCTGTATTGCCATATAGCAAACAATTTTTTAGTGGTGGACCAAACAGTATTCGCGGCTTTCAGATCAATTCAGTCGGACCCGGAACATATCAACAAACGGCTGCTAATACAGGTTTTTTGCAACTTGGCGGAGATATAAAACTGGAAATGAACGCAGAATATCGTTTTGGCATTTATCCTTTTGTGAAAGGAGCATTATTTGTGGATGCCGGAAATGAATGGTTACATAAATCAAATCCGGCGAATATAGGAAGTCCTTTTGCTTTCAATAGTTTTTTGAATGAACTGGCTGTGGGAACAGGATTTGGTTTACGGGTTGATGTTTCATTTTTTGTGTTGCGTTTCGATTTGGCTATGCCATTGCGTAAACCGTGGTTACCCTATAATCAACGTTGGGTGCTGAAACAGATTGATTTTACAAGCCCAACCTGGCGAAGTCAAAACTTGATATTGAATATTGCGATTGGTTATCCATTTTAATTTGTTAAAAAATGAAAGAATTTAATTCAGTAGAAGGTGAAAAATTGAAAAAATTCATCAAACTATATCAAGATTAATTTTCTATACCATTGAAAAAGAATTATTTAACACTAAATTAAGAATTTTAGCTTCAAAAAAATTATTCTATTCACAGCCCAAATAAAATTTTAAATTGTTTAAATCTCATACCACAGTAATATATTATCAAATGTGTGAATTATGTAACTTATTTCCAAAGTTTTGTAACCATTTCGCAACAAAGTACCGTATCTTTACCAACATATTTCTTTTAAAACCACTATTTTGAAATTATACATCAAATACATGGTCAGCACCCGATGCAAGATGGCTGTGAAAGAAGAGTTGAAAAAACTCGGACTTCACTTCATTGTTGTAGAATTAGGTGAAGTAGACATTATGGAAAACATCACCCAGGAACAGCGGACAGAACTTAAACTTGGGCTCATCGATTCGGGTCTTGAATTGATGGATGATAAACGCACCGTATTGATAGAAAGAATTAAAAATACGATTATTGAGATGGTACATCATTCTGATGTAGTAATCAAAACTAACTTTTCCGATTATCTGAGCCAAAAACTCAATCACGACTACACCTATTTGGCAAATTTATTTTCCGAAATTCAGGGAATTACTATCGAACATTTTATCATAAATCACAAAATTGAAAGGATTAAAGAATTAATAATTTACGATGAATTAAATATTACAGAAATTGCTTGGAAAATGAATTACAGTAGCGTGGCACATCTTTCCAATCAGTTTAAAAAAGTGACAGGACTTTCGCCTTCACATTTTAAACAGTTGAAAATTAAACGCAGAAGTCAGATTGAAGATATTTAGACCCCTAAATCACCAGAAGGGAACTTAAAATATGGAAAGAACTAAAACGCATGAATCGTTATATATTAGAAGCTTAATAGAAGCCAGTTTGGACCCTTTGGTTACCATCGATTTGAATGGCAAAATTACAGATATGAATCAGGCAAAGGTAAATATTACCGGTGTTGAGCGTATTAAACTGATTGGAACTAATTTCTACGATTATTTTACTGAACCCGAAAAGGCAAAGAAGGTCTATGAGGAAGTATTTGAAAAAGGTTCAGTAAAAGATTGTCCGTTGACATTTCATCAAGTAAACAATATATTAACTGATGTACTTTTCAATGGTTCGGTGTATAAGGATAGTAAAAACAAAGTTGTTGGAGCGGTGCTGGTTGCAAGGAATATTAAAGAACAAAAATGGGCACAGGAATTGCGGATAGCCAACAAAGAACTGGCTTTTCAGAACGATGAGAAAGAAAAGCGTGCTGCCGAATTGATTATTGCCAACAAAGAACTGATTTTTCAGAACAATGAAAAAGAAAAACGGGCTGCTGAACTGATAATTGCAAATAAAGAACTGATTTTTCAGAACAACGAAAAAGAAAAACGGGCAGCCGAACTGATAATCGCAAATAATGAACTACTGTTTCAAAACATAGAAAAAGAAAAACGGGCTGCTGAACTGATAATTGCAAATAATGAACTTTTGTTTCAAAACAACGAAAAAGAGAAACGTGCCAATGAATTAAGTATAGCAAATATTGAACTGGCTTTTCAGAATGATGAAAAAGAAAAGCGTGCAGATGAACTTAGTATTGCAAATGTAGAACTTATCTATCAGAAAGGTGAAAAAAGGAAACGGGCGGCCGAATTAATTATTGCCGACAAAGAGCTTGAAATCCAAACCGAAGAAAAAGAAAAACGGAAGACAGAAAATAAAGAGCTCGAAGAGTTGAGTAATTCTTTGAAATTAGCTTCGGAATATGCCCGGAGTTTAATTGAAGCCAGTCACGATCCTTTGTTCACTATCAACCTGAGTGGTAAAATTACCGATATGAACAATGCGTCGCTAAAAATTACCGGAATCTCCCGCGAAAAACTGAAAGGAAGTGATTTTTTTAATTATTTTACCCAACCTCAAAAAGCCCGTGAAGTATATAAGGCTGTTTTTGCCAATGGATTTGTGGTGGATTACCCGCTAACAATTAAAGATGGAAAACTAACTGATGTATTGTTTAACGGGTCAGTATATAAAGATGCAAATGGAAATGTATGCGGTGTAGTAGTTGTTGCACGCGATATTACTGAACAAAAGAAAATAGAAACGCAACTGAATGAAGCAATTGTATTTGCCGAAATGGCTACCGAAATAGCCGAAGTAGCCAAAGCAAAGGCAGAAAGTTCAATGCATACAGCCGAAAATGCTGTAAAAGCCAAACAGCAGTTTTTGTCGAACATGAGTCACGAAATCCGTACCCCAATGAATGCAATTATTGGATTTACAAAAGTTCTGTTGAAAACTGAATTATCGGCAAAACAAAGAGAATACCTCACTGCTATAAAGTTGAGTGGCGATGCGTTGATTGTTTTGATAAACGACATTCTTGACCTAGCTAAAGTCGATGCCGGAAAAATGGTTTTTGAACAGACACCTTTTAAAATGTCAATGTCTATTTCGGCAATGCTACATTTGTTTGAAACAAAAATTCAGGAAAAAAACATCGAATTAGTCAAACTATACGATAATCGGATACCCACTGTTTTGGTGGGCGATCCGGTTCGGTTGCACCAGATTATTTTAAACCTGTTGAGTAATGCGGTAAAATTCACTTCTCATGGAAAAATTACAGTCAGCGTTCAACTAGTTTCGGAAAACGATGAAAGAGTTGCGATCGAATTTTCGGTAAAAGACACCGGTATAGGTATTCCAGATTCTAAAATTGATAAAATCTTTGAAAACTTTCAGCAAGCATCGAGTGACACATCCAGATTGTATGGTGGTACTGGTCTGGGTCTTGCCATTGTTAAACAACTGGTTGAATCACAGAGTGGAACTATAAATGTGATTAGTAAGATAAATGAAGGTTCTAGTTTTAGTTTTGTTCTTAATTTTTTGAAAACAACCAAAGAAGCTGAAATAGAAGCTGAACTAGAAGAACCTGAAATTGATAACAGCAATATAAAGGTACTCGTGGTAGAAGATATACCACTCAATCAGTTATTGATGAAAACCTTGCTGGATGATTATGGTTTTAAACGCGATATGGCTTCAAACGGACGAATTGCCATTGAAAAATTAGAAAATAATTCGTTTGATATAATTTTAATGGATTTGCAAATGCCCGAAATGAATGGATTTGAAGCAACCGATTATATTCGAAATATTATGAAATCGGACATTCCGATTATTGCATTGACAGCCGATGTAACCACTGTAGATTTGGCAAAATGCCGAGCTATAGGGATGAACGATTATATTGCCAAACCGGTTGATGAACGAATTTTGTACAGTAAAATTATTGGACTTGCCAAGCGACCTGTTTTGGAAAAGGTTATTGAACAAAATGCCATAATAATTGATGAAATAATAAAAAAAAAATGCATTGATTTGAATTATTTAAGTCAACGAACCAAATCGAACCCTGCACTGATGCTGGAAATGATTTCACTTTATCTGGAGCAAACGCCACCACTTATCTGTGCCATGAAAAAGAGTTTGCTGGATAAAGACTGGACAGGACTACATGCGACGGTTCATAAAATGATTCCTTCGTTTGCCATTATGGGAATTAGTGCCGACTTTGAAAATATGGCCAGAAAAGTACAGGAATATGCCTCTACGCAACAACAATCGGGCGGTATTCAGGATATGGTATTGCAACTTGGTAACATTTGTACACAGGCTTGTGACGAATTAGAAATTGAATATAACAGAATTAAAAACGACAAAAAATGAAAAAAGATAAAATTAAAATATTTTTGGTAGATGATGATGTTGTTTTTCTTAAATTATTAGAAATCGAATTTTTGGAATATGCTGATTTTATAATCGAAACCTTTGCAAGCGGTGAATTATGTCTCGATTATATATCACACAATCCGGATATAATTGTATTGGATTATTATTTGGATGGTGTTAATCCTGCCGCCATGAATGGAATAGATACATTGGATAAAATAAAAGCATTAAACCCTGATATTCCGGTGATTATGTTATCGTCGCAGGATAAAATTGACGTGGCAATAGAATGTATGCATCACAAAGCTTATGATTATGTGATGAAAAGCGAAACTGCATTCCTACGTCTGCAGAAGATAATTTCCAATATTATAAAGTACACTAAAATTGAAAAGGAGTTGAACTGGTATATGGATAAAATGTAAAAAAGAATTTACGATATACAATTGAATGCGTAGTTTGTCTTATTTTTGACAAACTACGCATTTCATGTCTTGTCCTAAAATATGGCTACAGGTTAAACAATGATTTTAGTTATTTTGAAATACCATATTTGGTGTTTTAAAATGTAAAGATAAATGAATTCTTTTATTGTTATAAATTTCAATAGCATTTTTTGTAGCTTTTTGGGCATATTCCATATTAAAGAAGATTTGATCCAGAAAAAATTCGTCCTTTAATATGCCATTAACTCTTTCCTGTTTTGGCAACTGGGACACCCAAATTAGAACCCAAATAATTTAGCCAGATTTTTTTGCTCCTCATTTAATATTAGCACCTTTGTCATCGGTTAATTGGTAATTGGTGTTCTGACAGTAACCGAATAGATTGTTTTTGCAATTTCAATAGCTTTCTCAGGGCTAAGAGTTGATTTTCTTATTCTCAATTTTCTATCCAACTCTTTGTATACCTTGCATGCCGTAAATGCAATGCATATATGTGCTTCAATTGGCCTTTAAGTCTGTGAAAAATAGGACTGTTGCGTAAATCATGTTTTGAGATTCTAAATGCTTTCTCAATCTTCCATAAATGTCCGTAGATCTCAAAGACTTCCATTTTAGATAATTTAGTATTGGTCATGTATCCTTTCAAACCATCCCACTGGCTATCTTGATCAAACTTGTCAGTATCAATTGAAACAGATATTTCTCCTTCAAACTTCAAATACTTGTTGTAACCTCGGTTATTAATGTTTGACTTGGTCAATTTACCGGATTGTATTTGTTTTTCTAACTTTTTCAAACCTCTTTCCCTGTTTGATTTGTCCTTTATTGCTCTGGAATCGGAATAACTTACAATTAAGCGGGTATTTTCATCCTTTTCTATCATTGAACTTTCTCCATTTTTTAACCCCAATGAAAGTATTTGCTGTTTAATAGACTGCTTCTCACTTTTTATTCTTGCACCTAAAATATATTCATAGCTTTTGCTTTGAAGCTGGCTAATATTATCGGCTGAAAGTAAGCCGGAATCAGCTATAATAACAATCTTTTGTATCTTGTATTTGGTCTTAAAAGCTTCAATAATCGGCAACATTGTATGACTTTCAAATTTTTTTCCATCAAATATCTCGTAAGCCAAAGGATAGCCATCGATACTAACAAATAAACCTAAGACTATTTGGGGATTTTGATGTCTCCTTTCTTTTGAAAAGCCAGTCTTCCTTAATTCATCTTCTCGCTCAATCTCAAAATATAAAGTGGTTACATCGTAGAATAGAATGCTTATTTCACCCTAAAGAATTTGTAATGTGTGCTGATAACTGATTTGTTGAACCACTAGCTTTTGAGTGGTGTGTAACTTGTCCAGATAACGATAAAACTCCTGCACATCAATATCTAAGGAGTGGTAACGCAAAAGATAATCGGTGGTTTTCAGTTTGCTTACGGGATAACAAAGACGGGAAATGACCAGAATCTTAAACAAATCATCAGCAATCTTATTAAACCCGATATCATCAAACAGTTTTCCTAACAATAAATCGGAACCTGATACGCTTATCCGGTCAATATTATCTAAAAACTGTGAGGTTTGCTCTCTTTCATTTGTAAAATCAAACTCAAATAAACCTGTATACGACTTTATCCAATTATTTCCCTTTTGATAAAGGTGTTCTATCTCTAAAATATCGGACGAACTTCCGATTGTTTTTAGAACTTTATACTTCGAGTGACTTTTATCAATAACTTGAACACTTATCACTCCGCTTTTATTCTTCTTCTTTCGCACAAACATGTTGGCAAAAATAGGAAAAATATAGCTGGGACACCCAAATTTTGAAATCTTAGATTGTAAAATATTGATTTACTACAGTTGAATCACATTAACTTTTATTATGTTCAAAACAGGAGAATTTTATAATCATTTGATGAATTAGCCAACCTTCTAACACTCATCAAAGCAATTGACGAATATTTTATCAGACGAAACTTAACTTTTTAGTTAATTAGAATTTATTAAAATTCACAAAAAAGCCTTTTTGAACTAAATTTCAAGCGCATTTTTATTTTATTCTTTTGCCTACAATTGGGTATCTTGCTTGAATTTCTCTTTTTCTTTTAAATACTGATTGTTGAAACAGTTCAAATTCAACTGACTCAGGATGAAGTGGTCGATGTAACAAATCATTCTTAAATTGTTCGTATTCCATATTCATACGTATTGTTACTTCATCAAAATATGTCTCTGAAAATCGACTCCAGATATAATTAATAGCCACATCGGAGGGATGTTGCATATCGGCAGCATAGAAACGATAATCGCGCAACTCGTCCATCTGAATTTCGTAAGCAGGAAAATAATCAACTTGCGGAAATTTCTGTTGAAGTGCTTCGATAGCCATTAATAAAGTGCTTTTACTAATATTATTTTCATGTGCTCCATCTTTCCAATGACGAATTGGACTTACACTGAATATTAACCTAATATTGGGTTTTTTAATTGTTAATTTTGTTATTAGTACTGAATATGCTGCCAAAATTTCATCAACTGTCAATCTACGTCGGTTAAACAAGCTAGCAGGGAGTTTATGGCAATTTGAGACTACACTCCCACTTTTCTTCTCTTCGAAAACCCAAGCAGTACCAAATGTAATTAGTAAAAAATCTGTTTTATTTAAAAATTCAGATGCACTTTCAATTCGGCTGTTTATATTGGACAAACAATTTTCTTTGTTAATATCTGAAAATTGACTACTGTGCGAAAAGCTTTGCCATAGACCCTTGTTTTCAAAAATATTATCTTGTGTAAATTCTTTATTATCAAGCAATAATTGAATACTTTTGACTATAGAATCTGGATTGTAGAGTATTCCAAATGGATTTACATCAACCTCAAATAATGCCTCATTGAGTTTTTTTCCAATATTTTCTGCAAAACATGAGCCCAAAGTCATTAGGCAATACTGATGTGTAATTTTAGGTATTGACAAAGGAATTTTAACAATGGTTCTAAACATGTTGTATTTGGATAATTCAGAATTAATGAGAGCGAAATTCTTAATTATAAATGGAAATTTCAATTGATGTACTCAAATTAAACTTTAGTGCAACATGAAATTTAGTTTATAATGTTCAAAACACACAGGAGGTTTTAATTACATGTTTAGTGTTATACAAAAATAGAAATTGGGGGTTTGGTTTAATTTAAACTAATTTGCTTATCCATTGCGGTCAAGTTATTTAGATAATAATTTGAGATTTAATTAATTAATTCAATCGCTTATCTAGTTGATTTGTAAAACTTTACCAAATTCATTTTAGTGAAGTGGTTATGCCGTTAAACTAATTTAAATAACTCTCTATCCTGTAATTAATTCTTTAAAATTGATTGATCTACTTCAATTATAAAACCAGTTATGCTCTTATTTGCCATTGCTGTTTTTGCTGCAACTTTAGTTGAGTATTTACCAGTAACAAATTTATATTGTCCATCCTTTTCGAAATAAAAAACCTCATCACTTAAATTGAATCTTTTCTTAATAGAAACCGGATCCACAAAGTTTTTCATTGATGTTAATTGAATTGTAAAAATCTTTATCTTTTCATTGTGTGTAGCAACATTTCCAACAGGAACAATAGCTTTCTCAACAAGTGGTACTACAGCTTCTTTTTTCTGTTCAGCTTCAATAACAAATCCTGAAACACCTAGCTTTGACATAGCAGCTTTAGCTTCCTCTTTATTTGCATACTTACCTGTAACATATTTATACATCCCATCCTTCTCGAAAAACCATACATCCTGAATTAAATTAAATCTTTTTTTAATGGTAACAGGATCGGTAAATGACTTAATTGAAGTAAGTTGTATTGTGTATATCTTTCCATTTAAGTTTAGAACAGGAGCTTTTTCTACTGGTACTTGTACTTTTTCTTCTGATGTAACTGCTTTTTCAATAGGTTTTTCTTTTACCAACGATGGGTCTACCGCAACAATTAAACCTGCTAATGCCATTTTTAATTTAGCTTCTCTTGCCAACTCTTCTGTTGGGTATTTTCCTGTAACATATTTATATAATCCATCGCGTTGGAAAAACCATACATCCGTACTTAGCTTTAAGTTTTTTTTTATTATTTCAGGTTCGGAATATAATTTTGTCGAAGCAACTTGGATGGCATACACAGTTCCACCTATGCTGGGTATTATATCATTAGAAACTGGTTTTTTTTCTGTTTCTATCGGAACAATCGGTTTTTCTATTGGATTTAATTCTGGTTTATTATTCACTATTGATGAGTCAATTGCAATAGCAAAACCTTTAATCCTTAGTTTTATCATGCTTGCTTTTGCAGCTTCCAATGTCATATACTTACCAATTACATACTTATGCATTCCATTGCTCTCAAAAGTCCAAACATCTGAGTTCAGTTTCAATTTATTTTTAATTGTAACAGGATCGGTATATGTTTTATTTGATGCCACCTGAATGGTGTAAATAGTACCTTTAGTATTCTGATTGACTGTATTTACAATAGGATCTTTTACAGTTTCGACTGGCATTTCAACTTTTTCAATTGGTTTTTCATTTACCATCGATAAGTCAACTGCAACAATTAAACCTGCTATTGACATTTTTAATTTGGCTTCTTCTGCTAATACTTTGGTAGTGTACTTTCCTGTAACATATTTATAAGAACCATCGCGTTTAAAAAACCAAACATCGGTATTTAACTTAAGGTTTTTCTTAATAATTTCGGGTTCGGAATATAATTTTGTCGAAGCAACTTGGATGGCATACACTGTTCCACTAGTGCTAGGAATAACATCTTTTGAAACCGCTTTTTGTTCTTTTTCTACCGGGAGTAATGGTTTTTCTGTTTGATTTAATTTTAGATTTTCATTTACTTTTGATAAGTCAACTGAAATAGCAAAACCTTTAATCCCTTGTTTTATCATGCTTGCTTTTGCAGCTTCCAATGTCATATACTTACCAATTACATACTTATGCATTCCATTGCTCTCAAAAGTCCAAACATCTGAGTTCAGTTTCAATTTATTTTTAACTGTAATTGGATCGGTATATGTTTTATTAGATGCTATCTGAATAGCATAAATTGTACCTTTAGAACTCCGTACTACTGCATTTTCAACAGGAACTTTTACTTTTTCGAAAGGTAAAATTGCTTTATCATTCGATATATTTTTAATTTTGGATTGGTCAATGGCAATAACAAACCCTGGAATTCCTAGTTCCTGTTTTACTGATTTTGCAGCTTCTTCAGTTGCAAACTTTCCTGTTACATATTTATAGATACTTTCACTTTCAAAAACCCATACATCAGTACTTAAATTCAGGCTATTTTTTAAAGAATTAGGATTAGAAAGTGTTTTATTAGATGCAACCTGTATGGCATATATCATTCCCTTGTTGTTAGCTAAACTAGATTTCTCACTTAATGGTAATCCTTTTGTTAAAGTCTCGCTTAAATTCGATTGGTCTACAGCTACAACAAATCCGTTAATGCCAAGTTGTATTTTGGCTGCCTTTGCTTCCACTTCTGTTAAATACTTACCTGTAGCATATTTAAATAATCCTTCACTTTCAAATACCCAAAGATCGGTATTTAATTTCAGATTTTTCATAATACTTGAAGGGTCGTTATAAAGCTTTGTTGAAGCCACCTGAATTGTATAAAAAGTCTGTTTATTACTTAATATAAAATCAATACTTTCCACAATATCACCTTCTACTAAAGTTCTAATAGTGAAATCTCTGCAAGATATATTAACTTTTAAATCAAGATTTTTTAATTGCAATGAATCGATACAAGCTCTGTATTCGCCTGGTTCAAGTCCCAAATAATAAATATATCCATCTGATTCGGAAAGTGTTTCAGCTACGAGTTTATTATTTTTTTTATTATAAAATTTTACTAAAATTCTACCAATACCTTTCAATGCATTATCTGAATTCATATAGGTCATGCCACTTACTTCGCCAACGGTAACAATTGGTATCTCAATTTTTTTAAATTGATTTGGGTCTATTAAAACTTCGTAAACCTTCTTTTTAAATCGCCAGGAAATGTTATCTAAATCATTATCCTTAAATACTATCATGTATTTGTTAAAAGCATTGAGATTTGGAATTCTTACAATCGAATCATTTTCACTATATACAGCATTACCACCACCAATAACATTTACATTTGTCAATTTTATCATACTTTCACCCTTATCATAAATTCCATTGTTATTCAAATCGAAAAATGGATAAATCAGAATACCACCTTTACCTATTGAAGAGTTATTATTTACAAATACCTTTTTGTTTCCAGCTTTAAATGCCAAACTACCTTGTGCATTTTCAGAAGTTGATACATTTCCATGACTATAAGATGTAGAAATACTGGTTCGGGCAAATGGCAAATCATATTTAAAATTTAAACTAAAGTAGTTATCCCGATATGCAACATTTCTTTCGTAAACAGCTAAAATATAACCTTTTGAAATTCTTTTCTGTATCTCCGCTCTATAAGAAATAAAATTTCCTTCAGTAATATTAAATCGAGCTGATGGGCGGATTGTATATCCATTATCAAATCGGTAAGATAAAGCTAAATCGGTAGTAATAAAGGGAGACTTCTGATCAATCCAATTGAGCTGTACTACCGAATTTGCACTAAATTGATTATAAAATCCTGAGATATTTAGCGATGATTGACTATAGTTAAATGTTTTATACAGACGTTGTTCGTAATCTAATCTGGCGAAACCGTTTATATTTTTTATTTTTATTGGCATCGATATCTTTGCCTTTCGTTCTTCGAGTGCATTGAAGCGTGTTGCAAGCTGACCTTCAACAAATTTAGTATAATCAATTTCGATTAACGCATCACGTGTAAAATAATAGTTCAATAAACCCATGGTTTTAACACCATGAGCATATTCTGCATTTAAAATTAATTTACTAAATGGCTGAGCCGTAAATTTTGCAAATGGAATCATCTCGCCATTGGGTATTGAAGATAAATACTCCATACCGCCACCTAATGTTAAAAACCTATTTACACCATAATTAAATTCAGCTCTTCCTAAACGACTTAAACTACTATCCTGAACAATACCTGCCGATAGTCCATATTCAAATTCGCGAGCAGGCATGATTGTATAAGGAATATTCATGATGCGTTCTTCTGAACGCTCTTCGCCCGATGGTCCATAAAATTTCAATTTCAATTGGGTGTAACCATATACATTTGGTACTTTAAAAACATATAAACCCGATGCATCTGATTTGGTGTAATCTATCAAAACATTATTAATATAGAGTTCAACTATCCAATTAGGTTCGGTAAAATCATTAATGGTATAATATCCTTTTCCTTTACGAACAGTAGTTGGAGTATTTCTGATTACAGCACCTATTATCTGTTCATTTATAAATGAAATTGATTGATTATATATTTTACCAACTTGTGCCTGTTTAATTATTTTATTATCATTATCAACCCAGCGCCAAATATAATTTAAATTCTTCCCATTAAAAGTTTGTCTATCGTAATAATTTAATGTTAAATCTGCTTCACCATAAAGTAGTTCTGTTCCAATACCAATACTAAAACGATTGTCTGTTGATTCCTTCCAGGATTGATTTGAACCTATTGACCAATCCATAGTTCCCATATTAAATAAATGATATTTTCTTCCTACCAATGTGTCAGCATGTAATTCACCTTTTAACTTTGATATATTACTTTGTATTTTTTCTAGACGCTGAAGTTTAATAATTGGTAATTCAAAATTTGATTTTAAATTAATTGTTAATGCTCTGAAATTGAAATTCATCGATAATCCAAATGCATCGGCAAATAGCGATGATTCCATATAAATTCTCCCCGATTCTTTTAAAAGTCCATTTTGGGTATTTATCAATTTAGAGCCAATTTGTATTTGTTTGTTATCATAATCTATTGTATAGGTCTGGTTTTCGGTGTCAATAAATCCAGTAAAACTATTTCCATTTCTTGCAGTAATACAAGGAATTTTAAGTGTTTGAAACAGCCCTTCAATATTTACATAAAGCAAATTATTATTGGTGTATATTATATCAGTATAAAAATTATTAATTCCCTCAACTGTAACTTGTACTGGAGTTTCATCATATAACATCGAAGCTGCTTCTTTACTATCAATAGGAATTTTATCGGCTTTTGCTTCAAACTGTAATGAACTTATAAAAATTATCAATAATAAAAGAAATTTAAACGCATCATTAATCTTGAAATGCAAAATTTGCATACCAAGTTCATATCCTTTTATTTTTATATTATTATTTAAATATTCCATTCGTTATTCTTGATTGAAAGTAATATTGAAACTGCCGGTATAAGTACCTGGTATAGTTGCTGGTGGTATTTGAAGTGTACCTCCCACCCTTATTGTAGTAACACTATTGCAATCTCCCATTGTTTGAAATGTCACACCAATTGCTCCATATTCGGTCGGTCCAATATCGAGTGTAAGCTGTCCACCATTACTGCCGTTTAAAATGACTGTAGGAACTGGCGAGATATTCACATTTCGTCCCTGACAAAGTTTAATTTCAAAAATTGCTGGTTGTGCTGCTGGCGATATAGATAATAATGTAATACTACCTGTGGAACTTTTACTGCCATCGTAACCCACTGTAACAGTTCCGCCGGTTGGTCCAGCTGAAAGGGTACCAAAATGAATTGATTGAGTAGCCGACACAGTTATTGTTCGTTGGGGTAAACCTGGTTGACCGTATGAATAGTTCACACAAACGAATAAAACTAATGTTGTAAACAGTAATTTTAAAATATTTATTTTGTTGCTGAACTTTTTCATAATGTGTTAGTTCTAATTTAATTTTCAATCATTTACAATTCCTGATTTACAGGTGTAATTACACAAATTTTTATTTTAATTCTAATTCCGCCTCAGCGTACATAACTGTTTTCTTATCATCATTACTGGAATATTTTACTTTTAATTTTCCCTCTGTTAATGGTTTTCCTGTTATGTTTTTCAATTTAATTGTAATATTTCGTTTGTCAATGCATGTATAAACTCCCACCCCATTTAATATTCCAATAACATAAGATAAACCTTGCAAAGGAATAAATTCTACAATAAGATTACCATAAATTGAAATGTTACCAATTCGATTTATTGTAAGTTTTAGGTTTTGTGTAGAATCATTTATAGATTCTAATTTTAAATCGCTAAGTATAGCACTCACATTTACAACTCCAGAACGAATAATAATTGGTATACTAATTCCAAATATTGGTATTAATTGAACACTTAACATAGTTGAATCATTGGCAGATCCTTTCATACCAAGAGGATTATCGGTTTTTTCTGATCTAAAATAAAGATGTGAACGGTATTCACCTGATTTCATATCGTTCTTTCTACGACATTGTAACATGATAACCTGTGGCTCACCGGGTGCCAACGTTACCCTACGAGGAAATATCCGCAAGTAAGTGTCAGCAAACATTTGTCCTGAATCCGCCTTTTCTACATTCACAAAACTACCATCTTCTTTCATATTTCTTTGTACAAATGATATTGAATAGGATGTAGTGTCTTTACCCATATTTACTAAACTAAGCTCTTCTTTTTGTTTATTACCTTCAAAAACTACCCGGTTAGGTGTAATTAATAAATCTCCTTGAGCAAAAGATGAAAAGTTTAACCCAAAAATGACAATAAACATAATTAATAATATCCTATGCATAGTTTTGTATTTATATAAATTGAAATAAAATGATTAGAAGAAATTAAAGAAGAATATATAAAAATCAGAAAGTCCAAAAGTTGGACTTTCTGATTTTTCACATAACATTAATTATAATCTACAGTTACATTAAAAGTACCTGAATAAACTCCTGAAGCTTGAGTTGCAGCAACAGCTAAAGTACCACCAACGGTAAAATTATCTGCACCAAGAGCACTTAATGTACCAATTAGTCCATCAGCTCCTGTTGAAGCACATCTTGCTACCAAAGTACCAATTGTCATTGTTTCAATGTTCCCAGCTCTTGTTACTGTAATTGAAGCAGGTAATACAATAGCATAAGTTGTATTTAATGTTCCAGTAACATTATAAGCAGCATTAGTTGATAAAGGAGCTACAACAGAAAGTGCAACACCACCTACAACTGAACGAACATTTGAAGTAGAAAGTGCCACAGAACCACCGGCTCCAGCCAATGCATTGATAGTACCAAAATGCATAACAGAAGTTTGAGTAAGAACCATTGGAACAATAAGTTTTGCACCTACGGTTGTACCTGTAACAGTTGATGATGTTTGAGCCATTAAATTGCTAGTTAAACCTACCATCAAAATGATAGCTACTAAAATAATCTTTTTCATTTTTTTGTATATTTAATTATGATTAATAAAAAATTTATTTAATGCATATTTACAATGTCATCCATTATCTGATAATAGAAAACAAAGCGGGTTGCTATGCAGCTTGCCTGGGTTTAATTTTTCTCTATTTCTGTTTCTTTGTTAATTAATTTTTAATTGTTTAAACTTCATATTATTTACATCGCTAATTGTTTTTATTGTAATAATTCAAAATAAATACAACTAAATTTTTTACTTAAAATGTAATAAAGTTATATTTAATGTGCATTTAATCAACCTATTGTAATTAATTTATTTCTCAATAACTATCAAATAATTATTGAAATCGAAAACGTAAATTTATTTGTAATTATAATTAATTTTTCTACAAATACTACCCAGCTCATTTTTTAGTTTTATAATAAGTATTTGGGATTTAATGTCAATATTTATCTTGTGTTGAATTTCTCCTTGTAAAGTTTTTTGATAAAATAATCGTCCCATCGCATCGTAAACATAAGTTTCAGTTTCTTTACCAATAAGTGTTAAGTCAATTATAATTTGATTTCCATCATTAAAAATTCTGGCAGGAAGTTCCCTAATATTTGTTTGATTTTCGCTAGTTCCAAAATGCAAAACAAAACGATTTGAATCATCTGATTTTGAAGCGGTGAAGTTGTATGATTTTGAGATTTTCAAATCCTGAATATAATGTATCTTGCAATCTTCTAGCATTATAACTTCAAAATTATTCACATCGAAATTACAATCAATTGTGTATTTCCCATCTACACCCGGAATGAACATCAGTGGTATATTGGGATTCTCAGTTGTATTTGTAAAGTTAAGCACTGAAAATAAGTTTGAATTTGATGGCATATACAAACTAGGGGCTGACAATTTATTGCTAAATAGTTTCATCGCTACATTTTCGTTTTCATCATAACCAAAACCTAGTTTAACCTCATCAGAGCCATTACCAGAATCCGAATTAACACAAAGTTTGATTTTATTATCCACAAATTTCTGAGATTTTAACCAATCTGTAGCACCATCCGAATATCGTACACTATTATTCATTGCCAAATTACCTGATGTAGATGCTTGTACAAAGTAACCTTGCATGGGTGCAATATATCTTGATACTGAAAGTGTTCCAACATCACCTGCATCGGCGGAGTTATAAACGCCATAATTATTGGCGGTAGGATTCCAAATCCACACATTATAACCCCCACCGGTGATTACTAAATTTGAACGAGACCATCCCGAAGCCGATTTCCAGTCAATTGAAGAAGCATAGGGATTGCTAACCAGATTGAAACCAATCAAACTTGGATTAGTACCAGCGGCAGTTATACCATATGTGATAGTACCATTATTAAGATTTCCTACAAACTCTTTAACAGGATTGGTAGCTTGAACAGAATATAAATATCCACGACCCGGAACAAAATCAGTTCCGGGGTGTACAGTATTCCAATTTATAGTTGATGTAATATTGTGTTTAAAAATCCAACAACTGGTTGGTTCGTTCCACACATACAAATCATAACCTGTTCCATTGCCATAGGTACCTGTAGGTATCCAAGTTCCGCTAATAGCTTGAGCTGTCACCGGTGAAGAAAGGAAATGCCATGCTTCGGTACTACCACCACTGATACAACGTTGCACAGTTGCAGGAACACTATTGGTATTATGCATTAACGAGGCTGTTCCAGTAGGGTCTGATTGCAAAACAAAACCTGTAACTCCGGCATTATTGGTAAGAACACCGTTCACTGCAAATTTATTCCCAGGTGCAATTTGGAATTTCATCCCATTATTGATAGAAAAATCGTGTGTAACTGTTGTTAAATTGCTATTTGTGAGTGTAACTCCTGCAATATTATCAATTGTTAAATCATATAATCTGTCATTAAGATATCCATTACCAATAGTTTGAGCAGAAGTTCCACCATATATTACCAAAGGTGAATTGGTAGTTGCATCCAACCGCCCAGAAGTTGTGGTTAATGAATTCAACAAACGTAAAGTTCCGTTCAAGATTACATTGTTTGAATTATTAATAGTTAAATTATAAACTTCATTATTCAAAAATGTTCCGCTCGAAATCGATTGAGCTACATTACCAGCAAATTCTACAGTAGAATTTGATTCCGAAGCATCAATTTGTCCTAGATTAAATAGAGACAAAGATCCTTTTATTGTTAACTTGAACCCATTTACAATAAACTTGTCTGTAGCCTGATTGATAACTATAGTACCAATAGTTCTGTCCATATCCAAAGTACAAGATCGATCGGGATTATCGGCAAATAATAAACTTGAACCACTTGCAGGCACTGCATTATTCGACCAATTTAATGGATCATTAAAATCTGAACTTACAGATCCTACCCAAAATTGGTTTCTTTCAATCGCTCCTATGGTGGGAGTTGTTAATCTTGTAATTCCTTGAATATCAAGAATTGGTCCTAATCCTGAAAGTCCAAATAATGATACTGTAGGCATATAGTCAGTAATTGTTGTACTGCCGGCTATCATCAAACCCGGATTTGTATTTAAACTATTGAAGTCTCCACCCGTAGCTGATTTCCACGAAAGATCCAATGCAGAATGATTTAAGCCTGCAATTTTACCAAGTATTCCACCTGATGCAACAAAATAATCATTGTAATTGATGGTTATACCTGAAGATCCTGCCAAATTAATAGCATAATGTTTTCCAGTAATTCCACCTGTTCTTGCATTATACAAAATGTTATTCCGATAATCTCTTGTTGAAGTATTTAAGAGTTCAAATAAAGCAAATGTGGACGTCGTGACTATAGGATTTAAACTTCCTCCAACATAAACTGTATTATAATAAATCTTGTTATTATTACCAGCACCACACTGATTATTAATACCATAAATAGTGATGCCGTTTGTAACACTTTCGCCAATATTAACAATGTTATTATAAATAGTAGAAGCCCCCGTATTGGTCAAAATACCCATAATTGCACTTTCAGTATTCGAAGTTAAAAGTATTAAACTGTGAATAAAATTGTCTGAAATATCATTTGTTCCTGTTGTTGATCCACCAAAATAAATTCCATACACATCAACCTTTTTTGTTGTGTTGGTATTTGATAAATTATAAATTGTATTACCTTTTATTGTTTGAGCTAAACTTGAAGTACTGGCATCAGCAATACCTATAACTGAAGCTGAATTATTATTAAACTCTTGACCACTTGCAGAACTAATATCTCGAATTATATTGTTTTGTATTGTATTTGCACCAAAAATAATATCTATCCCTCTTGTTCTGGAACTGCTATTTCCACCTGAATATGCATTGTATAAATTTGCAATCGTATTGTTAGAAATTGTATTATTTCCTGTCCCATTGCTCATAATTCCTGTAACTATCTGTCCAACAGCACTAGTTGATGAGGAACTAGCTTGAATACTATTAATCCTTGTGGTACTTCCAATCACATTATTACTAACAGTAAAGTTTCCTCCATTATTAGATTTATAAATGCAAATAATACTGTGAGAATATAAAGCTGAACCTATTGTAGTAACAGAACCTATTCTATTTTTCTGAATATCCACAGTGGAACCGCTCGCTGAATAAATACCATAAGAAGTTGCATCTATGTTTGAATTGGTAAGGCTAACAGAATTATTTGTATTAGTTTCCCCAATATTATTACCGGTTATTGTACCGATATTGACAGCTCCATTAATCACATTAATACCATACCAGGGAGTAGCTGAAGTAGAGGCAATGTTTATGTTTTTAATTGTATTATTTTGTATTGAAGAAGCCGTGGCAGATCCTCCTTTGAAGTATATTGAATGAAAAGTAAACGTCACAGGAGCATTTACAGAAAAAGCAACACCTGCACACAAAGCAGCCGTCCCACCTATATAATTATCATTTATAATAAAGTTATTGCCTAAATCACTATTGCTATTATTATTAATACTAATAGCATAATAATTTGTAGATGTTACAGTAGGTACTAAAGATGTCGTTTCGTAAAAACTATTTCCAGTAATAGTGTAGTTAGTTGAGTTAGATTCAATATCTATTCCACAGGAAAAGTTTACATCTGTTCTGAAAATATCAAATATATTGTTATTACTAATAATATTTCCAGTATTTGGTATTGAAGCTGTACCTTGTGAAAATATTGCATTGGTGGGTCTAGTTCCGGAATTTGTAATATAGCAATGGTCAATTGTATTATTGTTGTTACCGGTGATTCCATCACCAGTAATAAAGCTTATTACAGCACCAGTTGATCCTGTTGAAGCTCCTTTGATGGTACAGTATTTTATAGTATTATTTAAAGCTCCATTTTGAAATAAAACAGCTCTTGGAAATGTGTTGGATGTATTTGTATTTGAAATGGTAAGATTATTCGCTCCAATCTGGTTTACCCTTCCGTCAAGGGTTACATTGTCAGCACCTTGTAGATCTAAAATTGCAGCATTTAAATTTCCAGAAATAGATAAACCACTTACAGTTGGATATATACTTACCGAACTATAATTTGAAACTCCGCCAGCACCCGTGTACCCACTTTGATAAATCACAGCCGATGCTGTTTCAATGGTCGATGCTTTTACCTTAAGTTCCAACTCGCCAGTATGTGTTCCGTTATTTATTTTATCTAAAACATCTTTTAACTTAAAATAACTAGCTTGAAAAACACTTGATTTATATACATCCACATTTAAGTTTAGCGGTACTTCGTATGCTCCAATAGTTGGCGATGCTGCTCTGGTCATAGATGCAAAATCAGTTGAAATACCAGCAACAACAAATCCACCCAATTTGTCGGAAGTAGGTTTGTAATTGGTTGCCGTAGTACCACCGGCATTTTCAAGAGCAGGATTGATAGACATACTGCCCGCATCGAATGCAGTAATAATAGGTAATGCGCCAACATCGGCACCATTGTAATATCCTAATACACCACCAGTTCCGGTAACGAAGTAGTTGTTATAGTTCAAAGTAATACCTGTGCTTACTCCATAATTAAGGTAAATGCCGTAATGCTTACCCGAGGCACCATAATTCGATCTGGCATTAAAAAGTATATTATTACTAAATCTTCTGTTGTTTTCGCTTGCTAACGAATACAATGCAAAACTATTTAAACTACCAGATACGGGCGCACCCGACAAATAAATGGTATTAAAATACAAACTGTTTGTATTTGCACTCACTCCTGGTTCAAAAATACCATACAAGACAGAAGCGGTATTGCCACCCAAACTGATTATATTATTTGAATAAGTGGTAATACCTGTATTTATTTTTATACCATAAATAGAAGCCGCAGAAGTAGCAGCATTTACAGATAAACTGTGAATAAAATTAGTAGAAACAATATGATTCGTTCCTGTAGCTCCAAAATACAATCCAATTAAACTGCCACCAAAAGCGGCATTTGTATTTGACAGATTGTAAATAGTATTTCCGGTGATGGTATTGAGTGAATTGGTGCTGGTGAGTGCAATTCCACAAACAGATGCTGTGTTATTGGAAGCTGAATTGGCATTGGCAATACTTAAATTTCGAACGATATTGTTGGTAGCATATATTACACCATTCGAATATCTAATTCCATTTATTAATCCTGCGGTGGCAGTATTAGAGTTAGTGGTTGCATTTGTAAGGTTTGCAATTGTATTGTTAATAATGTTAGATGTTCCGCCTGAAGCATTGAAAATACCATATACAGATTGTGCATTTGCGGTACTACCCGAACTTGCTTGAATACTATTGGATTCGGTTAAGCTACCTATGGTATTGCCACTTATAGATGTTATAACTGTATTGGCACGATATATCCCGTATATATTACTTGCAAAAGAAGCATTGGTATTGGCAGCAGTTATCGAACCAATATTATTGTTATGAATACTTATTGTACCGTTTCCTGCAATACTAATTCCATATACATTGGTATTTGTTGCTCCACCAGTTATAGTAATGGAGCCGGTGCCTGTATTAGCACCAATTATATTACCAGTAATAGTTCCAACATTTACAGCACCTAAGGTAATGGAAATACCAGTCCAAGAAGCAGCTGCAGAGTTAGTCCATGCAATTTTTTGAATCGTGTTGTTTTGTATGCTAGATGAAGATGTATTTCCAACGTTTAGATTTATTGCAATAAACGTATTGTTGTAAAAAGGAGACGCTCCTGCGGTTTTGGTAAACACACCCGAACACAAAGGAGCATTTCCACCAATGTAATTGTTAGTAATAACAAAGTCGTTTCCACTGGTATTATTTATCAAAATAACATTATAAGCAAAACTGGCAGTGGGAGCAAAAGTAGTTGTTTCGTAAAAACTATTTCCAGTTATTGTTTCACCGGTGTTATTCAAAAAAATATTAATACCATTGGATATGGTTCCTCTGTTTAAGAAATCGTAAATGTTATTGTTGCTGTAGGTGTTCCCGTTGTTCTCCTTTGTACTCGTACCTTGTGAAAAAACAGCATTGATAGGCCTGTTAGCATCACTTGCACTTGTAATATTATTGTTGTCAATAGTATTTCCATCATTACCCGTTGAGGCTGTTGTAGTACTAATTAATAAAATACCAGCCGAAGTGTTTGTAGTGGAACCTTTAATTGTGCAGAATTTGATAGTATTTAATGAGGCATCGTTTACAAAACGAATAGTTGAATTGCCTCCCCCATTACCTGTACTAGCATTTACTATCGTCAAATCTTTTGAGAACCCAGTAGCATTTACACGCCCATCAATAGTCACGTTATCAGCTCCATTTAAATCTATAAGCGGTCCATTAACTGTGCCGCTTATAGTTCTACCAGAAATGGTAGGGTAAATTTGTATGGAGTAATAACTGGAACTTCCCGTGCCACTAGCATACAATAATGCAGAAGCAGTTTCTGTAGTACTACCTGTAATTTGTAAAATAATATCTCCGGTAATTACTCCCGCATTTATGGCATTGAAAGCTAATCTCAATGTAGTATAATTGGCACCAACACCGCCAACAGTTCTAATGGTTTGAGTATAAACGGCTGGAATGAAGTAAATGAATAAAAACAGCAGTACAATTCTAGTGAACGAATTTTTTATTTTATTAGCTTGTTTATTTAAAAACCTACAAGCTAAAACAAAATGAAGATTAAACATTTCACACATAAAAAACAGATATTGTTAAACTACTTAAGATAAATAAATAAATAAATTATTTTGATTAGATAAACCTGTAACATTTACTTCAAATATTAACCACAAATATAATCGAATTTTATTAAAAAAATAAACATTCAATTTTTTTTGATGGTTACATTATTGATTAATTTATGAAAGTTAAAATTCTTTAATATCCCGCATTGGTAAAGAAATAAAAAAATTAAGAACTTTATTGCAATTTATGGCTTTTCAATAAATATATAAAAACATGTTATTAAGAGATATAACTTATTTTCTAATTAGTAATTTCATTCCACAAGTATTATTATTAATAACAATTTTGAAATTTTATTGAAGCTGTTTATTATCAAAAAACTTTTGAAAGTAACTTTTTTTTTGAAGTGTTAGAGTATATTCTTAATTCATTTATTTAGAATGATTATAATTTACACCGTTAATTCCACTAAAAAAACAAAAAAGCCTTGGGATTTTCCCAAGGCATTAATGAAATAGACCTAGTTTAACTAAATTTTTTTGTCACAACATAGTTTCTTTGCGTCATCTTTTTTATCGCAGCAAGCTTTTTCACCAGCTTTTGCTGGTTCTTTACTACATTTTTCGGTACATTTTCCGGTACACTTTTCTTTTTCTCCGCTTAATTTTGTTTTGTTGCAACTAGCAGAAGCTTGACCCTTGCAATTAGTTCCTACGTCTTTCTTTTCAGATTTAACTTCAGTTTGAGATGTTTTTTTTACAACAGGTTTTGTTTGTGCTGTTAAAACATTAACAGATACAAAAATAGCGATGAGTGATAAAATTACAATACTTTTTTTCATTTTGATTTATTTTAGAAATTTAACTTGAATGATTCATACATGTGAGATTTCATTCATTGATTTAATTAACGAATATGACCGCAAATTAATCATAAAATTTGTTTTATTTATTTGACTATAAAACTCACAGCATTTATTAATTTTTCGGGTGTAAAGATAGATAGTTTATAAGTATTTCAATAACTTTTATTGAAATTTTGATTATATTTAGCAATTATTCATTTCACAGCCCAATAGATTCATTAAATAACAACTCATTTCGCCTGCATTTATTTTAGCCGAGATCAAATTATAAGTTCTTTTCAACGATACTTTAAAATCATAAAAATCAAAATTATTTTGTAAAATTATATCAAAATATTTGCTATCTGTAATTCCAATTTATACTACCACTATTCAATATTCGTTAAATTCTACACCATTTTCTGTTTTTTCATTTTTCATGACAAAATTAAAATTTTAATCGTTGAAACATTAGTAATCTGTAATAATTAATGTGTTTTTTTTGATTAATATTCAGATAAACAGACTAGTAACTCGCTACAAAATACTTGTAACTATTAAATATTGCTTCAGGTTATCCTGTGCAACACGACTTGAACTTCCTTCAATCATTGCATTAACATACATACCATTCAAAATGTTTTTACAGAACCCAAAAATATTTGCAGATTTTTTGTAAGTTTTGTTATCATTAATCGATGTTATTTTTGATAAGAAATAGTTTGGCAACAATAATTCACAGCATTATAACCCACTTCAGCCATAAAAAAATTCAACGAAGCTACATCTAACACTGATTCTTAATTGTTTACAAATCAGATTGAGTACAGAATTGACAACTTTGGTAATAAACCAAAAATAATTTGATATTATTTAGAGTTATCTCTTTTAATATTGTAATTTTGTATTCAAATAAAACAAAGTATTTGAAAATGAAAAAACAATACATTTTACTCTTAACTAGTGCATTAACTGCAACATTTTTTTTCTCGTGCACCCAAAAAACTATCAAAACTGTTGAAAAAGACTTTATAAAAAAGTATTATTTGTCGTCAGATACAACTTTAGGTTCATTAAATTTTGATATTGAAATTGAGATTCCAACTGCTTTTGCTAATAATATTGTGTTGGATTCTATACGAGCAACTATTATTTCAAACCTATTTGGAAACAAATATATTTCTCATACTAACGACTCATTGATAGAATTATTTGCTTCCGATTTGTATAGAGAATATAAAGCTGACAACGAACCTTTGATTGACAAATTAGATAGTACAAGTAGTTATTCATTTAATTATGAACATACTTTATCGGGTTTTAGCTTGTTAAACGACAAAAAAATATTTGCCTATGGAATTGAAAGGTATGTATATATGGGTGGTGCGCATGGTTTAGAAACACGAAATTACTACAATTTTAATTTAACAACAGGGAAATTAATTACAGAAAAAGATTTATATATAGATAATTACAAAGATGCTCTTAGTCAATTGATTAAAAAAAGAATTGTAGAAGAGAGTTCAGAAATAAAAACACTTACCGATTTAGAAGAATCAATTTATTGGACTGATTCCATTAAACCAAATGGAAATTTTTACATTACCGACGAAAGTATCAACTATGTATTCAATCCGTACGAAATTGCTCCTTATGCATTTGGTGAAACTGAGATAACATTAACATTCAATCGAATAAAAAGTATATTAAAACCAAATAATCCAATTACTTATCTTGTTAATAAACAAAAATAACAAAATTAGAATAATGAATTTTTTTTAATGTTTGGTTACCAAATAATATGAATACAATTTTTGAATTATTTAAACACGAAACAATATTCGTAAATATTTACCCAGTAGGTTGAAAAAGAAAAAATAAATCAAATAGCGAAAGCTGTTTTAATATCACGGGCATCAAAAAATGAGTAATCCTTGGTAATTTTTTGTTGTTCAAAATGCCGAAAAGTTGCAAAAAAAGCTGATAGTTGCCAACTTAGTTCACAATTATTAGTACTTCCACAACTTGGAATTGTAGTTATTGCGGACACTACCAAAAGTGATGCGTGTTTGGAAGATGCTTCAATTACAAGTATCATTTTACAACTTCAAACTCACGATGTGGGGCTTGGAAATTGTTGGTTACAACTCTATAATCGTGAAAATGATGATAATTTCAGTTCAGAGGTTTTTTTACTTAGTTTATTAGGCTTTCCCTTTTACAATGCAGTATTATTTATAATTTCCATTGGATATCCTGATTAAGAATAAAAACACGGGATGAAGTTAAATTGCAAAATGAAAAATGGAAAAATTCCTTCGGAAAAATTTTAACACTACACTCAATTTGTAATTTATTTATTTTATTACTCCAAAGTTATATTTTTTATACTATTCACTATTAACTCTACATTATGCCAACAAAAAATGATAATCGTTTAGCTTGGGGAGTTACCCTACTGGTTTTTGGTTGCTTGTTTTTAATAAGACAACTTAACTTTATACCCCCAGAAATTGCAAGCTTTGTTTTTGATTTTAAAAATTATCCACTATTAATGGGTTTCATTTTTCTGCTTTCACACAAAAATAAAAATATTGGTTTAGTCCTGATTGCGATTGGACTATTATTCCGATTGTCAGATATTATTCAATGGACGCAACATATCTCTGATTATATTTGGCCTGTTTTACTTATCATTGCTGGTATAGTTCTAGTCTTTAAAAAAAAATAGTATTGTCTTAATAGCCTTATACACATTTATTTGTGATGATTATCTTGATTATATATAAAATCTTTTCATAATTTTCCTCATTTCCAATTGGAAAATGTAGGTCAAACAAAACACAAAAATGGAAGTTGTAATTCTGGGCTCAGGCAGTTTGGCTACTCATTTAGCTTTGGCTTTTCAATCGAAAGGATTAATAATAAGTCAAATATATAGTCGTACTTCATCTAATGCTAAACTATTAGCAGATCGACTCAATACTTCGTATACAGATAAGATATCCGAGATAAATAAAAATGCTGATATCTACTTTTACTGTACAAATGATAGTTCGTTTCAAAACTTATTGAAAACTTTAGATTTTCAGGATGCACTTCACGTACACACATCTGGAAGCACCCCTTTAAGTGATTTTGAAAAATTGGTAAAAAATTGCGGTGCTTTTTATCCTCTTCAAACTTTTTCCAAAAGAAAAGTTGTCGATTTCAGCCTTGTTCCCATTTGTATTGAAGCTTGTAACCAGGATATTGAAAATAAATTGCTCGATCTGGCACATTTAATATCATCAAAAACTTACTTAATAGATTCAGTACAACGTAAGAAATTACACCTAGCTGCCGTATTTGCATGTAATTTTACAAACTTTATGTACAATATTGCATACGATATTGTAAATAGTGCCGAAATTGAATTTGAAATTCTCCAACCTCTTATTGATGAAACAGCTCTAAAAGTAAAAATACTAAAACCTTTCGAAGCCCAAACAGGACCTGCAGTTCGATATGATAAAAACACGATAAAAAAGCATATCTCAATGCTCAAGAATGAATCTTATGCAAAAGATATTTACAAATCAATCAGTAAAGATATTTTTAAAAAACATAAGTCACAAAAAATTTAGAAAACGGTATTTTGCAACGTGAATTTGATTTTAAATCAATCTGAAAACCAAGTGAATAAATAATTTTGATTTATGAAATACACCGAAAAGCCTGTATTTGAAAACTGAATAAACAAAATTGACATATTATTACAAAATATTTTACAAGATTATTATTAATTAGAGTGTGTTTATAAAGTCCTATATTTTTTGCTCGATTTTATAAAA
>JACDZJ010000110.1_pt1 | contig 37997 bp, 33 predicted proteins | sample 7365721 | NCBI WGS metagenome assembly JACDZJ01 (sample SAMN15143480, study PRJNA637477) | pond metagenome | biome: freshwater wetland ecosystem [ENVO:00000243]; feature: pond [ENVO:00000033]; material: pond water [ENVO:00002228]; isolation source: pond water containing pink berries ... | reverse complement strand
TGATTCTTGATAGCGTCTTATTCGGAAATCGCCTAAAGTCCGACAGGCTGCTAGTCCACCGAATGCTGTGCCGCCGCCGCTGGTGGACTGCGCTGCGCTTGTCCGTTCGATGCCCCGTGGCCGGAACCGTGCTCAAGGCCCGCGGTCCTATCGCGGCGGGAAGGGGCTTTCAGGCCGCCATGGCCAGGCGCAGGTCGGCCTGGGCGTCGTCGCCGGTCAGGCGCAGGTCATAACGCTCCTGCAGGATCGCGAAGACCTTGGTTGTGATGAAGGCCGGCGGGTTGGGGCCCAGGGTGATCGCCTTGACGCCGAGGTGCAGCAGGGTCAGGAAGACCGCGATGGCCTTCTGCTCGAACCAACTGATGACCAGGGTCAGCGGCAGGTCGTTGACACCGCAGTCGAAAGCCTTGGCCAGGGCCACGGCGACCGCGATTGCCCCATAGGCGTCGTTGCATTGACCCATGTCCATCAGCCGCGGCAGACCCAGGTGCTCGCCGTAGTCGTGGTCGCGGATGCGGTACTTGCCGCAGCCAAGTGTGAGAATGAACGAGTCGGGCGGGGTCGCCTGAGCATAGTCGCTGAAATAGTTGCGCCCCTTCTCCGCTCCGTCGCAGCCGCCGATGACGAAGAAATGGCTGATCTGGCCCGCTTTCACGGCATCGACGATGGTCTGGGCGCGGTCCAGCAACACGGTACGGTGGAAGCCGATGGTGGATTCACCGACGATTTGTTCCTCACAGGGGGCGCCTGCCAGTGCGGCGGCGATGACCGCGGAGAAATCACCGTCGACCAGGCGCTGACCATTGGGTACGGCCGTGGTGCGGGTGGTGAAAAGCCGTCCGCGATAGCTTTCGGGCGGGATCAGGACACAGTTGGTCGTACCCAAGACCGGCCCCGGAAAGGCGGCGAATTCACGCTTCTGATCCTGCCAGGCGCCGCCGTAGTGGCCGGCCAGGTTAGGGTGGCCGCCGAGCTTGGGGTACATGTGGGCCGGCAGCATCTCACCATGGGTGTAGACCTTGATGGCGGTGCCCTCGACCTGCTGCAGTAGCTCCCACAGGTCCATCAGGTCATGTCCGGTGACCAGGATGCCGGGACCGGCCTGGGTACCCTCCTTGACCTTGATCGGGGCAGGCTTGCCGAAGTTCTCGACATGGCCCTCGTCGAGCAGTTCCATTACCCGCAGGTTCATCTCACCGCACTTCAGACAGAATTCCAGCAGGGATTCGATGTCGAAGTTCACGTTGGTCATGGTCGCGAACAGGGCTTCCTCGATGAAGGCCGAGACTGCCTCATCGCTCTTGCCCAGGCGCCGCGCGTGGTGGGCGTAGGCGGCCATGCCCTTGAGTCCGTAGAGCAGGGTCTCCTGGAGTGACTGGACATCCGCGTCCTTGCCGCAGATGCCGGGTGAGTTGACGCAGGCGGTCTGCCGAAAGGTCTGTTCGCATTGGTTGCAGTGCATGGAATCTCTTCTATCGCGTGGGTTCAGGAATAGTGCGCCGTCGATCCGTGGAACAAAGCGTGGATGACGGGTGGCGCTGGGCGGGCAGTATCATAGAACCTGGGCCGGTGAGCCTTGATTCAGGTCAAAGCGGGTCGGGGCCGCGATGGATGCAGTCCGCGTTCGGCGGACTCAGGATGGTCGGCAGCGACCGCGCAGCCGCAGCCGATCGGCCACAAAGGGCCGGAGCCGCCACCGGGACAGGCGCGGTCAGAGTCGGCTTGCGGCGCATGAAGGTGAACTCCATGAAGCCGATGAGCGCCGGCACCAGCAGATAGAAGGTCTGGTCGGCGTAGGGCAGGTCCATGACCAGTCCCTTGTCGGCCATCGACTCCAGGATCGCGTGCAATTGCGCGGCGGGCAGCCCCGTCAGGTCACCGAGTTCGCGGGCGGTCGCCTCGTGCAGCGGGAAGCGGGAGGCGACGAACGCCTCCTGCTCGGTGAACAGCAGGGTCAGGATTTCGCGCAGCTTGGTGCTGTCGACCAGCCCGATGGGGTAGCGGTTCAGCCGGTCGATCAGTGGAACCAGGGAGGACTTGGTGCTCAACAGATGGCCCATGGGACCCTCGGGCGTGGCAGTGGGCTGATGCCCGGTGGACTCACCGCTGACCCTTCAGCGGGGTCGATTCCTGTAGGATGGGTAGAGCGCGGCGAAACCCATCCTCCAGCTCTGGTCTATCAAATCTCTCTAAACCGCGCCAACTCCAGCAATCGTCGCGTCGGCCGGGGCCGATCGCATCCAAGAATATCGTATACCGCGCTGGGCGCGGTTTAGCAACACACAAAACGGGGTGTCCTCATCTTCGTGATCGAATCCACTATCATCATAACCCAGACAAAAAAGTGGCTCGCCGATGTCGTGATCGGATGTTATTTTTGCCCTTTTGCCAAGAAACCATTCAAGGGTGACAGTATCCATTATGAGGTCACCGGTTCCTGTGATGCGGAATCCTGCCTGCGGGACTTGCTGCTGGAATGCCAACGGCTGGATGAGCATCCGGAAATCGAGACAACGCTGCTGATCTTCCCCGATGGGTATCCCGATTTCGACGATTATCTGGATCTGGTCGCCATGGCGGAAGATCTGTTGATTGCGCAAGACTATGACGGGGTTTATCAGGTTGCCGGTTTTCATCCGGATTACCGCTTTGGGGATGCGCCGGTGGATGATCCGGCGAACTATACCAATCGGTCCTTGTATCCGATGTTTCATCTGATCCGCGAAGAGAGTATCGACCAGGCGTTGGCCAGTGATCTCGATCCCGACTCGATTCCGGAGAAAAACGTGGCGTTCGCTCGTGACAAGGGGCTGATCTATATGAAAGTGCTGCGGGACGCCTGCTTTTGACGGTGTTGCGGTGTTGGCGTGATACCATCAATTACCCCGCAATCATCGGGTCCCGCCTCCCGACACCCGCAGGATCACCCAATCCATCGCCCGGCTGGACAACACCCGTCGCAGGAACCCGAACAGGTGGGTGGGGAAGGTCACGTAGTAACGGGGCCGCGGGCGGCGGCTCTCCAGCGCGTGAATCAGCTTCTTCAAGACCGCCTCGGGCGGTAGGGTGAAGGGTTGGGCCGGACCTTCCTTGAGCAGCCGTGTCTCGGCCCGGCGGTAGGCTTCCCGATGGACACTGTGCTCGGCGTCGATCCGGGCCTTGAATGCCCGGTGGGCGTTCTCGCGAAAGCGTGAGAGGATGGGGCCGGGTTCGATCAGTGCGACCTGAATGCCACTCCCGGCCAATTCCAGACGCAGGGTGTCGGTCAACCCCTCCAGCGCGAACTTGCTGGCCACGTAGGCGCCGCGGTAGGGCAGGGGGATGAGTCCGAGGATGCTGCTGTTTTGGACGATGCGTCCGTGCCCCTGACGGCGCATGATGGGGATGACCCGGCAGGTCAGGTCATGCCAGCCGAGCAGGTTGGTCTCCAACTGGGCGCGCAGGGCCGTCCGGCTCAGGTCCTCGACGGCGCCCGGCAAGCCGTAGGCGCCATTGTTGAACAGCGCGTCCAGGTTTCCGCCGGTGTGGACCAGGGTTTGCTCCACCGCCTGCGCGATGGATTGCGGATCGTCCAGATCGAGCTGAAGCGCCGTCAGCCCCTCGTCGCGCAGTCGCGCCACGTCGGCGGCCCGGCGGGCCGAGGCGATGACGCGCCAGTCGCGGCGGGCCAGTCCGTGGGCGCAGGTGTGACCGATGCCGCTGGAGCAACCGGTGATGAGCACCGAGCGGGGGGCGGTTTGACCGATTCCGGACATGGATTTCTCGCTGTCGTGACCACGCGGCGGCGCGGTGACGCCCAAGCGCGCGGCCGAGTTTGATTTTCGCGCTCAAATCCCTATAAAGCGCACCCATTCAACGGTGATTTTAAGGAGTTCTCGATGCCGATCTACGAATATCGCTGCACGGCCTGCGGCCACGAATTGGAAAAGATGCAGAAGCTGGCCGACGCGCCCCTGACCGACTGTCCGGCCTGCGGCCAGCCTACCCTGAAAAAGCAGATTTCGGCCGCCGGCTTTCGACTCAAGGGCAGCGGCTGGTATGAAACCGATTTCAAACAGGGCGAAAAGAAAAAGAACCTTCACGGCGACAGTGAAAAATCCGACGGCGGGGACGCGGCGTCCAAGTCGGACACCACGAAGTCCGACACCGGGAAGTCGGACACCGCGAAGTCGGACACCGCCAAGCCGGCGGACAGCGGCAGCAAGCCGACACCGCCGAAGCCTGCCGCGAAGTCCGACGCGGCCTGAGCTCAGGGCCATCCGTGATTCCCGCGGTGTTCGTCGGTGCGGCAGCCCCCGCGCCGGGTCGGCAGCGGTCGGCGCACCTGCCTGCTGTGCGGCATGTTGCAACTTGCGCTGCCGGCGAGGGGTCGGTATTCTGATCGGTTTTATCCGGGCGACTCCTGAGCGCTCTGGACGGTTATTTACGGGTTCTGCAAACGGGGCGATCGGGTCATGCGCACGCATTACTGCGGGGAATTGAACAGCGGCCATATCGGACAGACGGTGGTTCTGTGCGGCTGGGTGCATCGGCGTCGCGACCACGGCGGGGTCATCTTCATCGATCTGCGCGATCGTGACGGTCTGGTCCAGGTGGTGCTCGATCCCGACCGGGCGGAGGTCTTCAAGCGCGCCGAGCAGGCCCGCAGCGAGTATGTCCTCAAGGTCGAGGGCCGGGTCCGGCCGCGTCCGGAAGGGACCATCAACCCCGATCTGCCCAGCGGCGAGATCGAGGTCCTGGGCACCGGGCTTGAGATCCTCAACGCGTCCGAGACCCCGCCGATCCAGCTCGATACCCATGTGGCCGACGCCTCGGAGGAAGTGCGCCTGCGCTACCGCTATCTCGACTTGCGCCGTCCCGAGATGCAGGAGCGGCTGCGTACGCGCAGTCGGGTGACGCGCATCCTGCGCGGTTATCTGGATGACCAGGGCTTTCTGGATATCGAAACCCCGATCCTGACCAAGTCCACCCCCGAGGGTGCCCGCGACTACCTGGTCCCCAGTCGCACCCACCCCGGCGAGTTCTTCGCCCTGCCGCAGTCGCCGCAATTGTTCAAGCAGTTGCTGATGATGTCGGGGATGGATCGCTATTATCAGGTCGCGCGCTGCTTCCGCGACGAGGACTTGCGCGCGGATCGTCAGCCCGAGTTCACCCAGCTCGACATCGAAGTCTCCTTCATGTCCGAGGACGCGCTGATGGTTCTCATGGAGGAGATGATCCGGCGGGTGTTCAAAGAGGTGCTGGACACCGAGTTGCCCAATCCTTTCCCGCGTCTGCCCTACCACGAGGCCATGAGCCGCTTCGGCTCCGACAAGCCGGATTTGCGGGTGCCCCTGGAGTTGATCGACCTGGGCGACCTGATGGCCGGGGTGGATTTCAAGGTGTTTGCCGGTCCGGCACAGGACCCGGCGGGTCGCGTGGTCGCGCTGCGCCTGCCCAAGGGCGGGGAGCTGACCCGCAAGGAAATCGACGAGTACACCAAGTTTGTCGGCATTTACGGCGCCAAGGGCTTGGCCTACATCAAGGTCAACGACTGGTCCGCCAAGGGCCGCGAGGGCTTGCAGTCGCCGATCGTCAAGAACCTGACCGCGGCGGCGATCGACGGGATCATGGCCCGCACCGGCGCTCAGGATGGCGACCTGATCTTCTTCGGCGCCGACAAGGCGACCGTAGTCAACGAGTCCATGGGCGCACTGCGCGTCCGGTTGGGCCATGACCGCGGCCTGCTGGAGGGCGAGTGGCGCCCGCTGTGGGTGGTGGACTTCCCCATGTTCGAGCACGATGCCGCCAACCAGCGCTGGGCGGCCCTGCATCATCCCTTCACGGCCCCCAAGGAGGAGCAACTCGCGCTGCTGGAGACCGATCCCGGCGCCTGCCTCTCCCGCGCCTACGATATGGTCCTGAACGGCAGCGAAATCGGCGGCGGTTCCATCCGTATCCATCGCGATACGGTGCAGCGACAGGTCTTCAAGCTCTTGAATATCAGCGAGACCCAGGCCGAGGATCGCTTCGGCTTCCTGCTCAAGGCACTGCGCTTCGGCGCCCCGCCCCATGGGGGGATCGCCTTCGGTCTGGACCGGTTGGTGATGCTGATGACCGGGGCCGCCTCGATTCGCGATGTCATGGCCTTTCCCAAGACCCAGACCGCCGCCTGCCTGCTCACCAGCGCCCCCTCCCCGGTGGACGAGGCCCAGCTCAAAGAGTTGGGTCTGCGGCTGCGGGCCCGGGCCGACGCCGGGGTGTGAGCAATGGCACTCGCGTACGAGGATCACGAGGATCACCACGAACCGGCCGGTGCCGCCGCGTCCGGCTTGGCGCTGCACGTGAGTGCCGAAACAGCGACCACTCCGCAGGAGACCAGCACCATGCCCCCGGCTGTCTACAAGCGTCCCCAATCGGTGCTGGTAGTCATCTGTACGCGCGGCGGTGAGTTCCTGATGCTGCGCCGCACCCACCCCGGCCAGTTCTGGCAGTCGGTGACCGGTAGCCTGGCCCCGGGCGAGAGCCCCCGCTCCGCGGCCTTGCGCGAGGTGTGGGAAGAGACCGGACTGCGCGTCGGCTCCGCCCTGATCGATCTCAAACATTCGGTCCTGTTCCCCATCGTGCGCGCCTGGCGGGCGCGCTACGCACCCAATGTCTGCTTCAATCGGGAATACTGGTTCGCCCTGGTGCTGGAAACCCGCCGGATGATCCGGCTCAATCCGCTCGAACACCTGGAGTACCGCTGGCTGTCGGCCGAGCGGGCGGCGCGCCTGACCGGCTCATGGACGAATCGCAACGCCATCCGGGCCCTGGCGGCCTGCTGAGCGGGCCTTCCGGAAGCATCGGCGCTGAACACGGATGGCTGACCGCCCCGATATCGTGATCGCCGGCTTCCCCAAGGCCGGCACCACGGCGCTCGCCACTCTGCTTGCCGGGCACAGCCAGGTCGCGCTCATCGCGCCGAAGGAACCGCATCGCTTTTCCTGGGGGCTGGAGCCGGATCTGCCCGCGCGGGCGCGGGCCAATGCCCTGAGCGCCGCGGACTATTCGGCGGCGCTGGCGGCGGCGCGCCGCCGTGGGCGCCTGGTCATCGACGCCAGCACCAGCTATACCCATCCCGCCGTGATCGAAGGAACCGCCCGCCGTCTCAAAGAGGCTTGCCCGAATCTGCGCGTCATCCTCACGGTGCGCGACCCGCGCAAACGTCTGGTGTCGGACTGGCGCATGCGCCACGCCGAGGGTTGGGCCGAGTCGCGCCTGAGCGCCGAAGTCCGCCGGAATCTGACCGGTCTGTGCGCCGCGGTCGGGGCCGCGGACGATGCGGATCTCATTGTGCGGCTGGCCGCGCGTCGCGATTGGCTGGGACCGGACCGTCCCCCCGACCGGGGCACCATCACCGTGGTTGCCGGCGGCTTCTATGACCCGCTGATCGGGGTCTATCGTCAGACCTTCGGGGACGCCTTGCTGGTCATCCCCCAGGAAGCCCTGCGCCGTCAACCCGAACAGGTGCTGGCGCGCTGCTTCGCCCATCTGGGGCTCGACCCTGAACCCGTGTCCGACGCGGATGGTGAGTTCAACGTCGGCGATCACCGGGTCGAGACCGGGCTCTCGCGGCTGCTGCGCCGCACCGGTGTTGCCTGGGCCGCCCGCACCCTGTTGCCGCACGCGCTGGTCGCCCGCGTCCGGCACGGACTCACCCGCGCCCCCGAACCCGGCATTGACGACCTGGCCGGCAGTCCGGAGGCCGCCGTGGTCGAGCGGCTCTACGCGCTGCTCGGTGCGCAGACCGCGACCCGCATGGCGGCCGAATTCGGGGTGCGTTGGGGTCTTGGGAACTACGGCAATTCCTGTGAAAGTAACGAGTCGGAAATACGTTAAACAACGAGGGCCTTTGGCGATTTCCGAAGAGCTTCGTACCAGACAGGCTCAACCTCCGGGGACCCAGCGACGCGACCGGAGGCCGACGCTTTAGCGGGCGGCGGTGCCGCGTCCGGTCGAAGCCTCGATCTCCGGTCTGTTGTGTGCGTGCATCTTCATCCGAACTGCACTTAAGTCGATTCCCAGGAATCAAAATCCCACCGACCGCTGACCCGTGCCCAGTCTGCTGATCCGGACCATCCGTCCGGTGGCGATTGAACACGAACACCCTACCATGTTAGTGTGCGCCCGCACTCACCAAACTTTCCACAACGGAATGAAAAACTGATGATTTTTGGAATATTCCTACGCCATCCGGAGCCGCGCGACCAGCGTGCGGCGACCATTGGACTGTGTTTAATGCTGGCACTTAACCTGGCCCAGGGCCAGGCCGCGGAGCCGACCAACCCCGCCGCCTTGCGCGACCAGGTGGCCGTGGTGGGCTGGCTGGCCCTGCGGGTGGAACTGCGCGCGCCGGAGCAGGCCGCGGCGGCGGATAACCTGGAGCAGACGGCGCAGGACCTGCTGTTCGCCTTGCCCGCCGGGTCTTATGACGGTGTCCAGCGGGCCGCCGGTTCAGCCAGCCTGACCCTGCGGGTGGATGCCGCCGGGCTCGATGCACTGCTGCTATCGCCCTTGGCGGCGACGGTGGCCGCGGCCGGCAATCCGGAGATGCAGCGGCTGGCTGCCGGTCATGCTCACAGCCTGGCCGTCAAGACCGACGGCAGCCTCTGGGCCTGGGGAGGCAACTGGGGAGCCCAGCTCGGCGACGGCACCACCACCGATCGCTTGACGCCGATCCAGGTCCTGACCGGGGTCACCGCCGTGTCAGCCGGCAATGTTCACACCCTGGCCGTCAGGACCGACGCCAGTCTCTGGGCTTGGGGATACAGCGTATACGGCCAGCTCGGCGACGGAACCACCGGGACTCGCTCAGTCCCAGTGCAGATCCTGACCAACGTCGCAGCCGTGTCAGCCACCAACCTTCACACCCTGGCCATCAAGACCGACGGCGGCCTCTGGGCCTGGGGATTCAACAACTACGGTCAGCTCGGCGACGGCACCACCACCAATCGGTCGACACCGGTCCAGGTCCTGTCCGGGGTCGCGGCCATGTCAGCCGGCCTGTTGCACTCCCTGGCCATCCAGACGGACGGCAGCCTCTGGGCCTGGGGATGGAACGAGTACGCCCAGCTCGGTGACGGCGCCACCACCAATCGGTCGACACCGGTCCAGGTCCTGACCGGAGTCGCTGCAGTGTCAGCCGGCGCTTATCACACCTTGGCCCTCAAGACCGACGGTAGCCTTTGGGCCTGGGGAGCCAACTGGTACGGCCAGCTCGGCGACGGCACCACCACCGATCGCTTGACGCCGGCCCAGGTCCTGACCGGGGTCGCGGCCGTGTCAGCCGGGAGTAATCACACCCTGGCCCTCAAAACCGACGGCAGCCTTTGGGCCTGGGGAAGTAACACGGGTGGCGCGCTCGGCGACGGCACTACTGAACGGCGCTTGGCACCGGTTGAGGTCCTGACCAGGGTCACGGCCATGTCAGCCGGCAATTCTCACTCCCTGGCCCGCAAGACCGACGGCAGTCTCTGGGCCTGGGGAGGCAACTCGCGCAGCCAGCTCGGCGACGGCACCACCATGAACCGCCCGAGTCCAGTGCCGGTTACCGGGTTCGCGGCGGCGCCCGCCCCCGATTTCGTGGTGACCGGTGTGACCCTGAACCCGCTTGACCCGTCCGCCAACGGGACTTTCAGCGCCACCGTCACGGTGCGGAACCAGGGCACGGTTTCCGGGGCGCCCGGAACAGTGCAGATCTGGGCCAACCAGACGAGTCCCCAGGGCTGCAGCGCGGTCGGGAACCGATCCGCGAGCATGACAGGCCTCGGCGCGGGTGCCGTACGCAACGTCACGGTCAGCGGGCTACCGGCCGGAAGCGCTGGGGCCAAGACCCTGCGGGTCTTCGTCGACAGCCAGTGCCAGACCGCGGAGCCTGATGAGACGAACAACCAGTTCATCAAGGCGTACACCGTACGGCAGTCGAGGCCCGATTTCGTGGTGACCCGCATCGTCCTGACCCCCGCCAGCCCGCGCGTCGGCGCAACCTTCAGTGCCGCCGTGACGGTCAAGAACCAGGGTTCGATGAGCGGCAATGGCGGCTATCTGGATGTCTGGGCCGATCAACCGACGGCCCCGACCTGTCGTGCGGATGGCGACACCTTTGCCAGTGTCGGCACCCTGGCGGCGGGCGCCAGCACCACCTTGACCGTCGACGGACTGCTCGGGGGAACCCCCGGGGCCAAGACCCTGCGCGCCTTTGTGGACAGCTACTGCGACACCCAGGAAACCAGCGAGAACAATAACCAGAAAACGGCGGTCTATACCGTCGCCCCGTAACCGGCCGGGGACACTGTGACGGGGGCGCGCGCCGCCCCCGCACAGTGCCGTTCTTGGGGCCGCGGTCTTGGCGACCTGCCCGCCGGATCCTCGGTTTGACCACGGACAGGGGTCGGTCGGCTCGCTGTCCGACCAAGCACCGCCGTGGCTTCCGTCAGCTCCGGGTTCGTAGGACGATAAGGGCGCCTGTAGGGGCGACTTAAGTCGCCCCTACACGTCGGTAGATCAGATCAAATCCGGCGTGGCGGGTGCCGTCGGTGAGGTGGGCACCAGCCCGATCTCGTCGCCGTCGTGGAGCTTGGTGAAGCCCTCGGTGAACTGCTTGTTCACGGTCACCCGCACCCGCTCCGGGGTGAAGATCACCGCGGCGCCTTTTTTGCGCGCCCCCAACCACTGGAGCAGCCCGTTTACGTCCGCCACCGCGGCCGGTACGATGACCTGATCGGACTCCTTGCGCATCTTTTTGGCCAGCCACGAGAAGTAGAGCAGCCGCACCCGCTTGTCCCCCTGATCCGGTTCCCGGCGCTGGTAGCCGATCTGCTCCAGCCGCGCCAGATAGTCCGCCCAGTTCTGTGCCTGATCCCGGCCCAGGGTATAGAGTGTGTCCCAGGAGTAGATGCTGGTGTCGTGACCGTCGTCGAAGCAGATGCGCACGGCGTACTGGCCTTGCGGCTCGATGGCCGTGATGTTCACGCTCTCCTTGCCGGTGACGGGTTGCGGTGCGCTGCGGACCTCCGCGGCGCGGGAGAAGACCCGCAGATATTCACAGGGCAGTTCGAACAGGGCGCCGTCGTCGAAGCCGATGGTCAGCACGCGCGACTTGGTATGCAGATTGATTTGAGTGGGGTGGCGCTGGGTCGGTTGGTCGGTCATCGGGCGTGGACTCGCGGCTGGTGGGGGAGGCTCGATCGATCAGGATACGGCAGGTCGACGCTGACGGCATCCCCCGGTCTGGTCGCCAAGCGCTCGGGGACTTCGCCCAAGCGCTGTTCTTGGGTAAGCTGCCGACTGGTCAGTCGCATCGTATCAGGGGTCCGCCATGCCGTCGCACGCGCCACTTGCAGCTAGTCCGGGCCGGGTCGAGGTCGGTGTGATCACAGCTCGGCGGCGCATCCTGTGCCTGTTTGCCCACCCGTCGATCGACCGCTCAGAGGCCAATCGCCCGCTTTTTGATGCGACCGCAAGGGTCGCGGGCGTGACTCTGGTCGATCTCTATGCCGAGTATCCGACCGGCGAGATCGATGTCGATCGGGAACAGGCGCGCCTGCGCGGTCATGACGTGATCTGTTTCATGCATCCGCTGTATTGGTACTCAACGCCTTCGATCTTCAAGGAGTGGCAAGATCTGGTGCTGGAACACGGCTTCGCGTACGGTATCGGGGGGACGGCGCTGCACGGCAAGCTGTTCTTCAACGCCTTGACCGCCGGCGGCCCGGAGCAGGCTTACTGTGCCGCCGGCTATAACCACTTCACGATTCGGGAACTGCTGTGCCCCCTGGAGCAGACAGCGCGCCTGTGCGGCATGGTCTTCCTGCCGCCCTTTGCCCTGTTTGGTGCCCGGACCGCGGTGGATGAGGGGCGCATCGGCGCTCATGTGACCGACTGGGTGCGGGTGCTCGAAGCCCTGCGCGACCATCGGCTCGATCTGGCGGCGGCCGTGCCGCTGACCAAGCTCAATGCCGACCTCGACGCCATTATCCGGGAGCCCTGAACCGATGGACGGGATGTTGTTTCATGCCTTTATCTACCTAGCCGCCGCGGTGCTGGCGGTGCCCATCGCCAACCGGCTCGGTCTGGGCTCGGTGCTCGGCTATCTGATCGCCGGTATCCTGATCGGGCCGACCCTGGGTCTCGTGGGTGCCGAGACCGAGGAGGTCCAGCAAGTCGCCGAGTTCGGCGTGGTGATGATGCTGTTCCTGATCGGCCTGGAACTGGAGCCCAAACTGCTGTGGGAGATGCGTGCCCGCATCCTGGGGCTTGGCGGCCTACAGGTCATGATGACCGCGGTGCTGATCGCCGCCGCGGCCCTGTTGCTTGGTTACCACGGGGGCTTGGGACTGGCGGTCGGCCTGATCTTTGCCATGTCGTCGACCGCCATCGTGCTTCAGACCCTGGGTGAGAAGGGGTTGACCCGCACGGACGGCGGACAGGCGAGCTTTGCGGTGCTGCTGTTTCAGGATCTCTCGCTGATTCCCGTGCTCGCCCTGATTCCGCTGTTGGCCGCGCCGGGTCTGAGCGGCTTGTGGGCGGCGGGGTCGGGCGAACCGGGCGCGGGTGCGGCGCATGGCGCCATGAGTCTGGTGGCCGGCCTGCCGGGTTGGGGTTATGCCCTGGTGGTGTTGGGGGCGGTCGCCCTGGTGGTACTCGCCGGCCACTATTTGTCGCGTCCGCTGTTTCGTTATATCGCGGAGTCCCGGTTGCGCGAGGTCTTCACGGCCAGTGCGCTGCTGTTGATCATCGGCATCGCGCTCTTGATGACCCTGGTCGACCTGTCGCCGGCCCTCGGGACCTTTCTGGCGGGGGTGGTGCTGGCGAATAGCGAATTCCGCCATGAACTCCAATCGGATATCGAACCCTTCAAGGGATTGCTGCTCGGGCTGTTCTTCATCACCGTGGGAGCGGGGATCGATTTCGGAGTCCTGTCCGCGCATCTTGCCACGGTGATCGTACTGACCCTCAGTGTCATGTCGCTCAAGATGGCCGTACTGCTCGGGCTGGCACGGCTGTTCCGGCTGCAGCCCGGCGACCAATGGCTGTTCGCCCTGGGGTTGGCTCAGGCCGGTGAATTCGGGTTCGTCCTGCTGGCGTTCAGTGTGCAGAACGGGGTCATCCCGGCGGATCTCGCGCGGATTCTGTCATTGGTGGTGGCGCTGTCCATGCTGCTGACCCCGGCGCTCTTCATCGCCTATGACCGGCTGATCGCCCCGGCGCTGCGCACCGGCAGCGCGTCGGCGCCCGATGACATCGATGAGTGGGGGACCGTGGTCATCGCTGGAATCGGCCGCTTCGGTCAGATCGTCAACCGGCTGCTGCTGGCGAGCGGCGTGCGCACGGTGGTGTTGGACAACCGTGCGGACCAGATCGACCTGCTGCGCAAGGTCGGGATCAAGGGCTATTACGGGGACGCCGCCCGCCCGGACTTGCTGCATGCGGCCGGCATCAGCCAGGCGCGCCTCTTCGTCGTCGCCATCGATGACCAGGATCGGGCGGTGAAAATGGTCGAGCATGTGCGCCGCACCTATCCGACGGTCAAGATCCTGGCCCGTGCTTTTGATGTCAGGCATCTGTATCTGCTGCAACAGGCCGGTGCGGATTTGGTGGTGCGGGAGGTCTTCGACAGTTCACTGACCCTGAGCATTGCGGCCCTTAAAGCGCTTGGCATGCATCCCTTCAAGGTCGAGCGGATGGCCCGCGCGTTCCGCCGTCACGAGGCCGAGGGTTTGACGAGCATGTACGACCTGTGGGACGAGAACCCGGATATCGCCCGCAACCTGGTTCTGCAGGCGCGTATCCGAGAACACGTCGGTTCCCTGCAGGATGCGTTGAACTCGGATCGTCTGCAATTGCACGACCGTAGCGAGCGCGGCTGGACACCGCCGCCGCGGGGCATTAACCGCGAGTTAGACGGCGACGCGTGACGTGCTCGGTTTTTGGCGTTTCGGTGGTTGGATAACCTGTCCGGCAGTCTGGATCGCGGCCGCGCGAGCAAAGAAAAAGGCCAGACCCGCGAGGGTCTGGCCTTGGTGGGTGCGGCCGGTCGCAACCGGTCCGCGCGGAGGTTTAGAGGATGTAACCGCGCTCGTCGTGCAGTGCGAGGTCGAGGCCCTCGGTCTCCTGTTCCTCGGTGACGCGCAGTCCGATGATCAGGTCGATGACCTTCAGGATGATGTAGCTCATCACCGCCGTGTAGACGATGGTCAGCAGGATCGACTTGCCCTGGACCAGGACCTGACTGACCATGGTCATGCCCTCCGCCAAGCCCTTGCCTCCCAGGCTGGCGTCGGCGAAGACGCCGGTCAGGAGGGCGCCGATGATACCGCCGATGGCGTGCACACCGAACACGTCGAGCGAGTCATCGTAGCCCATGGCGCGCTTGAGCTTGGTCGCGGTCAGGAAGCAGATGCTGCCCGCCGCCGCACCGATGATCAGCGCGCCCAAGGGACCAGCGGTCCCCGAGGCCGGCGTGATGGCGACCAGGCCGGCCACCGCGCCGGTGGCGATGCCCAGCACGCTCGGCTTACCGTGAGTCAGCCACTCCATGAACATCCAGCCGAGCGCCGCGGTCGCGGTGGCGATCTGGGTGACCAGCATCGCCATGCCGGCACTGCCGTCGGCGGCGACGGCACTGCCGGCGTTGAAGCCGAACCAGCCGACCCACAGCATGGAGGCGCCGATCACGGTGTAGCCCAGGTTGTTCGGGGGCATGGCGGTGGTCGGGAAGCCCTTGCGTTTGCCCAGCATCAGGGCGGCAACCAGGCCGGCGATACCGGCGTTGATATGCACCACGGTGCCGCCCGCGAAATCCAGGATGCCCCAGTCCCACATCAGGCCGCCGTTGCCGCTCCAGACCATATGCGCAATCGGTGCGTAGACGACGGTGAACCAGATGGCCATGAACCACAGCATGGCCGAGAACTTCATGCGCTCGGCAAAGGCGCCGACGATCAGGGCCGGGGTGATGATGGCGAAGGTCATCTGGAAGGTGGCGAAGACCGACTCCGGGATGCCCAGCACCAGGCTGTCACGGGTCAGCCCGGCAAACAGCATTTTGTCCAGCGCGCCGATAAAGCTGTTGACGTTGATGACCCCCTGCTCCATGCCGGTGGTCGAGAAGGCCAGGCTGTAGCCGTACAGTGTCCACAGGACCGTCACCATGGCGGTAATGGCAAAGCACTGCATCAGCACCGAGAGCACGTTCTTCGAACGGACCAGGCCGCCGTAGAAGAGCGCCAGGCCCGGGATGGTCATGAACAGGACGAGTGCGGTGGAGGTCAACATCCACGCGGTATCGCCTGAGTTGAGGGTCGGGGTCGCGGCTTCCTGAGCCAGCACCAGGGTCGGCGCCAGGGTCAGAAGACCCGTTAGGGCGATCCGGCCAGGCCAGGTCGTTGGGGAATTGGGCAGCATCATGGGTTCTCCTCCGGCTTCTGGACTAGAGGGCGTCGATGCCGGTCTCACCGGTACGGATGCGCACGACTTGTTCCAGGTTGTAGACGAAAATCTTGCCGTCGCCGATCTTGCCCGTGCGGGCCGCATTGGTGATGGCTTCGATGACCTTGTCGACCAGACCGTCGTCCACGGCGATTTCGACCTTGATTTTGGGCAGGAAGTCGACCACGTATTCGGCGCCGCGATACAACTCGGTATGGCCTTTCTGGCGGCCGAAGCCCTTGACCTCGGTGACCGTGATCCCCGAGACGCCGATATCGCCTAGGGCCTCGCGCACGTCGTCGAGCTTGAAGGGTTTGATGATGGCTGAAATCAGTTTCACGACAGGAATCTCCGAATAGGGACCAGGGCGGGTCCCCTGGTCAGGATGGTTGCCGGTTGAGCGGGAGTCGCGATCAGAAGGTCTTCTTCCAGCCGACCCAGACCTTGGGGTCGGTGTCCCAAACCTCTTGATTGCCGCCATTCTGGTCGTAGTTGAAGCTGACGGTTCCGTACTCGCCGACCGTGCGGCTGATGGACACACCCCAGGTGCCGTAGCTCTGACCGTTGCTGTTGCGGAACGCGTAATAGCCGCCGTGGGCGTTGAAGGCGAAGTCGTAGGGCAGGGCAAAGTCGATGGCGCCGAAGGAGTACAGGTCGCCTTCGTAGAACAGGATCCCCTCGTTATTGTCGCCGCCATCGGCTTCGGCCCACACGGTGTAGGCCAGGCCGACGGTGATCCAGCGGTAGGTCAGCTTGCCGCCGATCTCGCCGAAGTTGACGTCACGGCCGTCGGGGTACGCGTACAGAATGGCATTGATGTCCCACTTCCAGTCTTCGCCGATCTTACCGCCGAACCCGGTGTAGAGGTCGATCTCGTAGGTTGGAGAGTCGGGGTTGGAGGCGCCGAGGGTGCCGTAGATCGGATAGCCGTTTTCATCAAGGATCGCCAGGCCATCGGCATCGACCAGGGCGGTGGCGATCTGCGGCGCACCCTCGTTGTTCCAATCGACGTTGGACGCCCAGGTGCCGATATAGAAGCCGCTCGCATGGGCGTAATCCAGTCCGCCCTGGACGGCCGGGCCGTCCTGCGTTTGGGAGACGCCGCGCCAGATATAGTTGCTGACCGCGCCGATATTGGCGCTGAAGGTGTTGGGGTCCGCCGCGGTCGCCGTGTGGAGCGTGCCGAGGCTGAGGAGTAGTGCGCCGCCGGTGCAGGCAATACGGATGTGCGGAGCGTTCATTTGAGCTAAACCTCTGAAATTCAGTGGTATACGTTGCAGTTCCGTGGTCGGGTTGAGATCACGGTCGCTGGCTGGGCTGGTGTGCAAGGTTCACGATAGTTACCGAAAGCAGCTAGTGTGCCAACCTGGACTGTCCCGAATACACAACGGCATTGGGGTCGATTGTGCTGAAATCGCAACAGATGGTTGCACCAAATACGCTCTGATCAGTGGTCTTCCCATTACTCTCGTGCGCTATTATGGTGCGGATTGCCGTAAAGACGGGTTCGGCCTCAAGCCTCTATAATGAAGACCCGAAACCAAGACTCCCCGCGGACGCCTGTCGTGCCGGGGCCTACACCGAGGACCCCCTGTCATGTTGGATCCGAAGCAACTCGACGATCTCGTACAGCGCCTCTCAAGCGCCTTGCCCAAGGGCATTCAGACCCTACAAGAAGACCTGGGTCGTAACCTCCGAACGTCCCTGGAGGCGGGTCTCAACCGTCTGGATTTGGTCACGCGCGAGGAATTCGACGTGCAGTCCGCGGTGCTTGCCCGGACCCGTGAGAAGCTCACTCAGTTGGCGGCGCAGGTCGCTGAACTGGAGCGGGCGGTTGGGGCGCCGTCGCGGTCGGGCTGATCCCGACCTTCACGGTGTCGCTCTGACAGTCTGCCGACCGGTCAGCCAAGCGCGCCCGTGGCTCTTTGCGTCCTGCATAGTCGTGCCCGGGTCGGGATCGCGGCCCCGCTGGTGACGGTCGAGGTCCATCTCGCCGGCGGCTTGCCCGCCCTCTCGATCGTCGGATTGCCCGAGTTGGCGGTCAAAGAAAGCAAGGATCGGGTGCGTGGGGCGCTGCTCAACGGGCGTTTTCAGTTTCCGCTGGGGCGCATCACCATCAACCTGGCGCCGGCCGACCTGCCCAAGGAGGGCGGTCGCTTCGATCTTGCGATTGCCCTGGGTATCCTGGGTGCCTCCGGTCAAGTCCAGGCCGGGAGGCTTGCTGGCTGTGAGTTTCTGGGTGAGTTGGCGCTGTCCGGGGACCTGCGGCCGATCGCCGCCGTGTTGCCGGCGGCGCTGGCTGCCCGCGACGCCGGCCGCGAACTGATTCTGCCGACTGCGAATGCGGCGGAGGCGGCCTTGGTCAGTGACCTCACCGTCCGACCGGCGCCTCATCTGCTGGCGGTGTGCGAGCACCTGAACGGGACCCGGAGTTTGCCGGTCTACTGCCCGGACCACGCCGCGGTCGAGGCTCCGGACTACCCGGATCTCGCTGAGGTGCGCGGTCAGGAGCAGGCCAAACGCGCCTTGGAGGTCGCCGCGGCGGGCGGCCATAGTCTGTTGCTGATCGGCCCGCCGGGGACCGGCAAGTCCATGCTCGCGAACCGGTTGCCGGGGTTGCTGCCGCCGCTGACCGAAGCCGAGGCGTTGGAGACCGCGGCGATCCGCTCGATCGGTGAACGTGCCGGATTCGATCCGGCGACCTGGCTGCAACGGCCCTTTCGGTCGCCGCACCATACCGCTTCCGGGGTCGCGCTGGTGGGCGGGGGGAGCAACCCGCGGCCGGGCGAGATCTCGCTTGCGCATCTGGGGGTGCTGTTCTTGGATGAGTTGCCGGAGTTCGATCGCCGGGTGCTGGAAGTGCTGCGCGAGCCGCTGGAATCGGGGCGCATTCACATCTCGCGCGCCGCGCAACAGGCCGAGTTTCCCGCACGCTTTCAACTGGTGGCGGCGATGAACCCTTGCCCCTGCGGCTATCTGGGCGACAGCGGCGGGCGCTGCCACTGCACGGCGGATCAGGTTGCGCGCTATCGGGGGCGGATCTCGGGTCCGTTGCTCGATCGCATCGACATGCATGTGGAGGTGCCGCGATTCGATCTGTCCGTGCTGGACGGTCCGGCGCCGGCGGGAGCCGCAACCAGCGCGACCGCGCGGGTGCGGGTGGCCGCCGCGCGCGCGCGTCAGCACACCCGGGCCGGCAAGCCGAACTGCGCACTGCACCCGCGGGAGGTCGAGCGTGATTGCTCTCTGGATGATAGCGGCCGCCGCCTGATACAACAGGCGCTGGCCCGGCTCGCGCTGTCGGCGCGCGCCTATCACCGCATCCTCAAGGTTGCCCGGACCATCGCCGACCTGGCGGGCGCCGCGTCGATCGCGGTGCCGCACCTGAGCGAGGCGATCGGCTACCGACGCCTCGACCGCGGGTCGGCCTGATTCCCTCCCGATGCTGAAAATGGCTCTCGACGATGCTGCAACTCACTGATCTTTCTTTTCGCCGCGGTCCGCGGCTGCTGCTCTCCGGGGCCTCGCTGACCATCTATCCAGGCTCTAAAGTGGGCCTGGTCGGCGCCAACGGATGCGGCAAGTCCAGTCTGTTCGCCCTGCTGCTGGGCGAACTGCACGCCGATGCCGGCGCCTGCAGCCTGCCGGCGGACTGGCAACTGGCCCACGTGGCTCAGCACACCCCGGATACCCCGGCAGCGGCGATCGAGTTCGTCCTCGACGGCGACGCGCAATTGCGCCGTATCCAGCACGCACTGGCCGCCGCCGATGCGGCCGGCGATGGCCTGCGCCACGGTGAACTGGCCGGCCGTCTGGAGTCGATCGACGGCTATGGTGCGGAGAGCCGCGCGGCGCGGCTGCTGCACGGCCTGGGTTTCGCGCCGGGTGATGAGCGGCGGCCGGTGAACAGCTATTCCGGCGGCTGGCGGATGCGGTTGGCTCTGGCGCGCACCCTGATGTGCCGCTCGGACCTGCTGTTGCTCGATGAGCCCACCAACCATCTGGACCTGGACGCGGTGATCTGGCTGGAGAGTTGGCTCAAAGCCTATCGCGGCACGCTGATCCTGATCTCTCACGACCGTGATTTTCTTGACGCGGTGGTCGGCCACACCCTGCACCTGGAGCGCGAGCGCCTCACGCTCTATGCGGGTAACTACTCGGCCTTCGAGCGCCAGCGTGCCGAGCGCCTGGCCCAGCAGCAGTCGGCCTATGAGCGTCAACAGCGCGAAGTTGCTCATATCCATAAATTCGTGGAGCGGTTTCGCGCCAAAGCGACCAAGGCGCGCCAGGCGCAGAGCCGGCTGAAGGCGCTGGAGCGCATGGAGCTGATCGCCCCGGCCCATGTCGACTCGCCCTTTCATTTCGGTTTCGCGCCGGCCCTGCACCTGCCCAACCCGCTCCTGCGCCTGGAATCGGCCGCCGCGGGCTACACGGACCGGCCGATCCTGGCCGGTGTGAACCTGAGTCTCAACCCCGGTGACCGCATCGGCCTCTTGGGCCGCAACGGGGCCGGCAAGTCCACGCTCATCAAAGTTCTAGCCGGGGATCTGGCCCCGAGCGGCGGCTGCCGGCAAACCGCTCAGGACCTGCGGATCGGTTATTTCGCCCAGCACCAGCTCGATCAGTTGCGGCGCGACGACAGTCCGCTCCAGCATCTGCAGCGCCTGGACCCCAAGGCGACCGAGCAGTCCGTGCGCGATTATCTGGGTGGTTTCGGCTTCGCGGGGGAACGTGCCCTGGGTCCGGTGGCACCGCTGTCGGGCGGCGAGAAGGCCCGGCTGGTGCTGGCCCTGTTGATCTATCAGCGGCCCAACCTGTTGCTGCTCGACGAGCCGACCAATCACCTGGATCTCGAAATGCGCCATGCACTCAGCGAGGCGCTGCAGGACTATGACGGTGCCATGGTCCTGGTTTCGCATGATCGTCACCTGTTGCGGGTGACCGCCGATACCCTGTTGCTGGTGGATGGCGGTCGGGTCGAACCCTTCGACGGCGATCTGGACGACTATCCGGCCTGGCTCGCCGCCCGTGACCCGGATGCGGCTGGGCCTGGTGCCGTCGCCGATGTCCGCGACGGCGCCGACCGCAAGCAGCAGCGGCGCGCCGCCGCGGAGGTCCGCAAGATTCTGCAGCCGCTGCGCAACCAGCTCAAGGCATTAGAGCAGCAGTGCGAAGTCCTCACGGCCCGGCGGGCCGAGTTGGCTACGGCGCTGGCCGAGCCGGAACTCTATGCCGCCGATGCCAAACCACGACTGCTGTCCTTACTGGAAGAGCAGCGCCGAGTCGCCGTCGAATTGGCGGCGGCCGAGGGGCAGTGGCTGACGGTCGGTGAGGAATTGGAGCAACGGCAGGCAGAGTTGGAATGAAGCAGACCCGTCCGGTCGCACTGTCGCGGGCCTGGCGGGCAGGCGGTCGGCGGCGTCTCGGCCGGCTCCTGGTAGTGCTGACCCTGTTGATCGGTTATCTGGTCTGGCCCTACGTGACCCTGTGGCGGTTGGATCGCGCCCTGGTACGGAATGATCAGATCGCGCTGGCCGGTCTGATGGACCTGGAGGCCATTCGCGATGCGCTCCGCCGTCGGCTCAACAAGGATGTCGACGGCACCATCGATTCGCCTTCGGATGCCTTCATCGACTGGTTGGAAGCGGCGCTGCGGCGCGACGGTACCGCGGCACTCGAGACCCAGGTCGATCTGGCCTGGGTCCGCGGGCGGATGCTCGCCTACTCCCCGCCGGGTGCGGGCTTGCGCCCGGCGCTGGCGCGGGCCTTTTTCGACGGCCCGGGGCAGTTTTCGCTACGTCTGGACGCGGATTGCGGCGGGCCGGTGGTCGTGCGCCTGGGTTTCACCGGCAGCGGTTGGCGGGTACAGGCGCTCTACTACTGACCCGCGAGCGTTCAGCGGCCAAGGTCCAGCCTGATGGTTGCGGTCCGGCCGATGTCGGCGCGAGCCCCAAATCCGCGGCGGCTGGCCGCCATCTCATTGACTCAAGCTCGCTCGTTGCCTGTAGAATCCCAGCCGCAGCCACCAATCGCCGTGTTCCGATAACAAGAGGATAAGTATAAGCCCATGTCTCCATTTAAAGATCTGAGCCGCAGCCAACCGAACGACGCGTTTTTCGATCTCCCGCCTCTAGGGATGGACGCGACGGCGATCGCCACCGATGTGCGTCGCTATTTCGCCCACACCATGGGGCAGGATCGGAATTCACGCTCGGCCTACTACCCCTACGAGGCGCTCGCGATCACCCTGCGTGATCGGCTGATGGAGCGTTGGAAGCGGACCCGCCAAGCCCATAACGACGCGGACTGCAAGCGGACCTACTATCTGTCCCTTGAGTTTCTCATGGGGCGGACCCTGTGCAACGCCCTGCTCAACCTCGGCGTCCACGATGCCGCCGAGCAGGGGCTGTACGACATGGGTCTGGTCCTCGAAGAGCTCGCGAGCGGCGAGCGCGATGCCGGTCTCGGCAACGGCGGTCTGGGTCGACTCGCCGCCTGCTTCCTCGACTCCTGCGCGACGCTGGAACTGCCCGTCAAAGGCTATGGCCTGCGTTACGAATACGGGATGTTCCGGCAGTTGATCGAGGACGGCCATCAGTCGGAGGAGCCTGATCACTGGATGCGCGACGGCAGTCCCTGGGAGTTGGAGCGGCCGGAATACACCCAGCGCATCCAGTTCGGCGGTCGTACCGAGCGCTACAAGGATCACACCGGCCGTCCGGCGGCACGCTGGGTCGATACCCGTGATGTGTTGGCGGTGCCCTATGATGTGCCGATTCCCGGCTACCGCAATGACAACATCAACACCTTGCGCCTCTGGAAGGCTGCCGCGACTGACGAGTTCGATCTGGGCGAGTTCAACGCCGGCAGTTATCCGGAGTCGGTGGCGCAGAAGAACGCGGCGGAGCACATCACCATGGTGCTCTACCCCAACGACGCCAGCGAGAGCGGCAAGGAACTGCGCCTGCGCCAGCAGTTCTTCCTGGCGAGCGCCAGTATCAAAGACGTGATGCGCGAGTGGGTGCGCCTGAAGGGCAAGAATTTCAGCGAATTCGCTGCCAAGAACTGCTTCCAGTTGAACGATACGCATCCTGCCATCTCGGTGGCGGAGCTGATGCGCCAACTGATGGACGAACACGATCTGGATTGGGGGCCGGCCTGGGCCATCACCACCAAGACCATGGCCTACACCAACCATACCCTGCTGCCGGAGGCCTTGGAGCGCTGGCCGGTCCGGCTCTTCGAGCAACTCCTGCCGCGCGTCCTGGAGATCATCTACGAGATCAATGCCCGTTTCCTCGCCGAGGTGGCCAGCCGCTGGCCCGGCGACAGCGAGCGGCAGCGTCGGATGTCACTGATCGAAGAGGGACATGAGCGCCAGGTCCGGATGGCCTACCTGGCCATCGTCGGCAGCTTCTCCGTCAATGGCGTCGCCGCCCTGCACTCGAAGCTGCTGGTGGAGGGGCTGTTCAAGGACTTCTACGACCTCTGGCCGCACAAGTTCAATAACAAGACCAATGGGGTGACTCAGCGGCGCTGGCTTGCACTCTGTAATCCCGGGTTACGTGAATTGCTCGACGAGACGATCGGCGACGGCTGGGTGCGTGAGCTGGATCAGCTCGAACGGCTCATTCCCTATGCCAATGACGCGGTGTTTCGTCAGCGCTGGCGTGCCATCAAGCAGGAGAACAAGCGCCGGCTCGCGCAGACCGTGAAGCAGCTCGTTCATGTCGCGTTCCCCGAGGAGGCGATGTTCGATGTGCAGGTCAAGCGCATCCACGAGTACAAGCGGCAACTCCTGAACATCCTGCACGTCATTCACCTCTACAACCGCATCAAACGGGGGGATACCCGTGACTGGACGCCGCGGTGTGTGCTGATCGGCGGTAAGGCCGCGCCCGGCTACTACATGGCCAAACAGATCATCAAGTTGATCAACAATGTGGCGCGGGCGGTCAATCGCGATCCGGATACCGAGGGGCGGCTGCGGGTCGCCTTCCTGCCCGATTACCGGGTCTCGCTCATGGAGGTGATCGCGCCCGGCACCGACCTCTCAGAGCAAATCTCGACGGCGGGCAAGGAGGCTTCCGGCACCGGCAACATGAAATTCATGATGAACGGAGCCGTCACCATCGGCACGCTGGACGGGGCCAACATCGAGATTCGGGACCAGGTGGGCGATGAGAACTTTTTTCTGTTCGGGCTCACGGCCGCCGAGGTCGAACAACGTCGCGGTCACTATGATCCCAATGCCATCATCGCCCGCGACAGCAGTCTACAGGATGTGATGAACCTGCTGGAGTCCGGTCATTTCAATCAATTCGAAGGGGGGATCTTCGACGCGATCATTCACTCCATTCGCAGCCCGCATGATCCGTGGATGACCGCCGCGGATTTCCAGGGGTATTGCGAGGCTCAGGAGCGCGCCGCGGCGGCCTACCGCGATCAGGAACACTGGACACGCATGAGCATCCTGAATACCGCCCACAGTGGGTTCTTCTCGTCCGACCGGACCATCGGTGAATACAATCGGGACATCTGGCATCTGGACGCGGTCCCGCCGGTGCCGCTGTAGGTCGCGAGCGGTGGTCAGGTGCGCGATCAGCCGGGTAACCGGCGTCGCGCGCCGCCTAATGCAGCGCTTCCCGGCCCAAATAGGCCCCGAGGGCGTCGGCATCCATCGGCGCGCCGAACAGATAACCTTGCGCCAGCCGGCAACCGGCGGCCTGCAGGAAGGTGGACTGGTCCTCCCGCTCGACTCCCTCGGCGATCACCGCAAGCCCCAAGTCGCGACCCAGGCCGATGATCGCACGGGTGATCGCCTCTTCGCTTTGGCCGCGCCCGATGCAGCGGATGAAAGAGCCATGGATCTTGAGCCGATCGATCGGTACGCGGTTGATCCGTCCCAGCGCGCAGGCACCGGTACCGAAATCGTCCACGACCAGGCTGATCCCCAGGCTGCGCAGATCGCTCAGTGCGGTAATCACCCGCGCGTTGTCGCCCACGATCACCGACTCGGTGACTTCCACTTCCAAATCTCCAGGGACCAGTCCGGACTCGATCAGGCAGCGCTGGAGCGTCGGCAGCAGGTTGGAGCGCGCGAGTTGCTGGATCGACACGTTGACGGCGATGCGCGGCACGGCAAAGCCGGCGATGCGCCAGCGGACCAATTGCCGACACGCCTCGGTCAGAACCCACTCGCCGAGTTCGCCGATCAACCCGATGCGTTCGGCGACGGGGATGAAGCGCTCCGGCGCAACCGCTCCAAGCTCCGGGTGGGTCCAGCGCGCCAAGGCCTCGACACCCCACAGATGACCGGTTGTCAGTTCGATCTGCGGTTGGTAGAGCAGTCCCAGCTCACCGCGGCCAAGCGCGCCGCGCAGGGCATTTTCGAGTGCGTGGTGCTCCTGGGCGGCGATGCTCATCTCGGGGGCGTGGAACTGGTAGTTCCCGCGGCCCTGCTCTTTCGCCTGGTACATCGCCAGATCGGCGCTGCGGATCAGGGTCTCCGCATCCATGCCGTCAGCCGGATAGAGACTGATACCGATGCTCGCGGAGATATGAATCTCGTGAGTATCAATCTGGATCGGCGGCCGCAGCAGTTCCAGGCAGGCCTGAGCCGCCGCCGCCGCCCCGGCGGCCGAGGAGTTGCCGTCCAGGAGGACCAGGAACTCGTCCCCGCCGAGTCGTGACAGGGTGTCCGCGCCGCGCAGCCGCTCGCCGAGTCGCTGCGCGACCGCCTCGAGCAGGCGGTCTCCCACGCCGTGCCCCAGGGTGTCGTTTACTTCCTTGAACCGGTCCAGGTCGACGAACAGCAGGGCGAGACGGCCGCGTTCCCGCTGGGCGCGGCGAATGGCCTGGCCGAGTCGATCCTGGAGCAGGATGCGGTTCGGCAGGCCGGTGAGCGCGTCGTGGTGTGCGAGGAAATCCATACGTTCTTGGGATTGTTTGAGTTGGGTGACGTCGCTGAACACCGCGACATAGTGAGTGGTCCGTCCTGCCGCGTCATCAACCGCGCTGATGGTCAGCCACTCGGAGTAGATTTCGCCGTCCTTGCGTCGGTTCCAGATCTCGCCGCGCCATTGGCCTGCGCTGCGCAAGGCATTCCAGAGTTCCTCGTAGAAGGCGGGCTCATGGCGTCCGGAGTAGAGTACATGAGACGTTAAACCGAGCACGTCCGACTCCGCATAGCCGGTGATGCGGGTGAAAGCCCGGTTGACCGCGAGGATGTGCCCCTGCGGGTCGGTCACCATGACGCCCTCAGCGGTGATCGCGAAGACGCGTGCAGCCTGGCGCATGGCCTGTTCGGTCCGCATGGCCTCCACCCGTTCCATGACCATGGCGGCGATGTCGGTCACCACCGTGCGATCCGCCGCGCTGTAGTCGCCAGGCTTGCCACTGACCGCCAGAATGGCGGCCAGTCGCCCATCACGTTCCACCGGCACCACCAGTTCGGGCTCCAGTGCCCGGTGCACCGTCGGCAGACGTTGGCGATGCGGGAGGGTTTCGATGCAATGAAAATACCCGGCCCGGCTGTTGGTCAGGCGCTTGGCGGCATCCAGTCCAAGCCCGAGCAGGGTGTCCAGATCGCTCGCGGCGGCTTCCGCGGTCAAGGACCAACGGGTCTCCATCAGGGCCTGGTTGCGCCTGGCTTGGGTGACATCGAGTAGGGTCCAGACCAGGCCGCGCGACAGGTCGGCCGGGTCCAGTGCCGCGCTGCTCAGGATCGCATCCAGCAGTTGGCCGTCGTGGCAGCGCAGTCGCACGTCGATCGGGGCGCTGCTCGTGCGCGTCACCCGCGGATCGCTGTCCGCGCCGCTGCGATCGACTTCCGCCTCGTCGGGGAACAGGATCCCGGTGGATTGGCCGATCAGTGATTCGCGGGGGTGGCCGATCATCTCGCACAGCCGGTCGTTGACCTCGACGAAACGGTGATCCACGACCATGGCGATACCCACCGGGGCGCAACGCAGCACCGCTTGCAGGTGCGCCTCGCTGCGGGCCGAGGCCGCCGCGGCGTCGGGCCTCGTGGTCAGTGTTGGATCAGCGGTGCTCTTCACGGGTAGCGGGTGAGCGGTGGCTCTGGATATTCTGGTATCATTCTACGGTTTAGGGGATGCGCGGTGGTTGGCGTCGGGTCCGCCCGCGTGACGCGGTTGCCGGCCGGCGGCGATCCGCCGCTCACGATCAGCCCCAAGCGGAGCTTACTCCTGGGCGCCGCCGACAACCAGACACTGCACGCTCCCGATTGGTGATTTCGTGCCGCCGCGCGGGTCGTGTGCCGCCGCGTGGTCGCCTCGGCGGCGGTGCCGTGCGACCGCGGTCGGCGCAGCGCTTGCCGCTTGATCAACAAGGACCGTGCGTGCGCCCCAGGCGCTGTCCTACAATCCACGCTTGGCGCGACTGTTCCCGATCGGGGCGGTCGGATGGGCTTGACCGGGGGCCGGGTCGCATCAACCGCGACCGGTGTCCCCGCAGCGTCCGGTTGCCGCGACCCGATGCCCTTATCACGCAACCCTGACTTGCAGGCGATTCAGTATCATGATCCCGAGACGTTTCGGACTCTTGCCGCTTTGTGCGGCCCTTTCCTTCACGGCACTGGCGATCACCGGGAATGTCCTGGGCGAGGCCGAAACCGGCTCTGCCGCCCCAGGTGCGGAGCAAGGTGTGCCGGGTCATTTTACTTTCGCCTCGGTGGTGCGCCGCGCCGACGAACTCGCGGCCGGGCCTTACCAGCCGGATCAGCCCGCGCTGCCTCCCTTCTTCGCCAATCTGGACTACGACCAGTATCGCGATATCCGGTTCCGGCGTAATCAGTCTCTGTGGCGGGCCGAGTCCCTGCCGTTCCAGGCCGAACTCTTCCCGCGCGGGTTCATGTTCAAGGACCGGGTGACCTTCAACGTGATCGAAGAGGGGAAAGCGGCCCCGGTGCTGTATCGCAACAGCCTGTTTGATTACGGCAAGAATACGGTCCCGCCGGATCTGCCGGAGGACTTGGGGTTCGCCGGTCTGCGGTTGCTGTATCCGCTGAATCGGGACGACGTGTTTGACGAGGTGGCCGTCTTCCTCGGGGCCAGCTATTTCCGCGCGGTCGCCAAGGGGCTGCTCTACGGCTTGAGCGCGCGGGGTCTGGCGATCGATACCGGGCTGCCGAGCAAGGAAGAGTTCCCGGTCTTCCGTGAGTTTTGGATGGAAAAACCGGATCGGGACGCGACCTCCATCACGCTCTACGCCTTGTTGGACAGTGCGAGCGTGGCCGGCGCCTATCGCTTCCTGATCTCCCCGGGACGGGAAACGGTGATCGATGTGAAGGCCCACCTGTTCCTGCGCGAGCGAGTGAAGAAACTCGGGATTGCTCCCCTGACCAGCATGTTTTTCCACGCCGAAGATACCGACCGTTTCATGGACGACTTCCGTCCCGAGGTTCACGACTCCGATGGTTTGCTCGTGGTCGACGGTACCGGCGAGCGCATCTGGCGTCCGCTGGTCAATCCCAAGGGATTGCGCATCAGTGCCTTCCGGGCCGAGAATCCGAAGGCGTTCGGTCTGCTGCAACGCGACCGCGACTTCCGCAGCTACCAGGACCTGGAGGCGTCCTACCAGAGTCGTCCGAGCGCCTTGGTGGAGCCCATCGGCGACTGGGGCAAGGGTGCGGTTGAACTGGTAGAGATTCCGAGTGATTCGGAGCAATACGACAATATCGTCGCTTTTTGGATTCCGGAGCGGACCGCCGGCGTCGGCGAACAGTTCGAGTATGCCTACCGGCTGCGCTTCGCCGGCGATCCGGAGGCCAAGTTGCAAGGTGGGCGGACCCTGTCCACCCGGATCGGCGCCGCCGGCACGGTCGCGCTGGATTCCGAGAAGCGCAAGTTCGTGCTCGATTTCGGCGGCGAGAACCTGGCCAATCTGCCGACCGACACACCGGTGGAGGCCTTCGTCTCGACGTCCTCGGGTACCTTGTCCACCCCGACGGTCCAGCCGAATCCAGAGACCAAGGGTTGGCGGCTATTCTTTGAACTCACTCCCGATGGTTCAGGGCCGGTCGACCTGCGGGCCTTCCTGCGCAACGGCAATGATGTACTGAGTGAAACCTGGAGTTTCCAATGGATTCGGGACTAGCCATGGCGGGGGTCGCGGTGGCCGACCGGTCCCCGGCGGCCTGGGCGCGGGTATCGGAGCGTGTCGCTCTCTACCTGCGTGCCCTGGGTATCGAAGACCCGCTGCACCGCGAGCGGCTGCTGGTGCGCGTCCGGCAGCGCTGGGAGGCGCGGGTGAGCGCGGTTCCTCTGGAGGACCCGCTCGAGGCCGGTATCGAGGAGGCCTACGCTCTGCTTGATACCTGGCTCTGCGCAGAGCTCGATATCACGGGTGAGCTCGACGCATTGTTCACCGCCCGTGCTGCCGTGCTGAGCGGTGCCGTGCCGAACTGGACGGCGCGCTTCGCGGGGGTCTCCGGAGAGTCGATCGCCGCCCAGGTGCGGGCTGCCGGCGTCCAGCCGGAGCCTGAGCCGGCCCCGCTGGAGATGGAGCCCAATACCATCAATCTGTGCTGTCACGACCTGGGTCGGCGCATCACCGGCGCCCTGCGGGTGCTGGCCGGCCACGAGCCGGCCGCCGCGCCGCCGCGTACGGAGCAACCGCGATGACCAGTGAGTCCCGGATCGGCATCATGGGCCACCACTACCGCCGTATCCTCTTTTTTCTGTTGGTGCTGCTCACGACACTGGGCGCCATGTCCCTGCTCAGCGTCGCGTTCCAGGACGGCGGAACCCGGCCGCACGAGCTCGTCATGCTGGGTCTCTACGCGATCCTCACGCTCTGGATCAGTGCGTCATTCTGGACCGCGACCATCGGCTTCGCGATGCTGGTGACCGGGCGCGATCACTATGCCATTGCCAACGCGGATACCCGCGGCACGGCCGCCGCACCGAGCGGTCCATTCAAGACGGCCTTGGTGATGCCGGTCTACAACGAGGACCCGGTGCGGGTCTTCGCCGGGCTGCGGGCCATGTGGCAATCCCTGGTGGAGACGGGTCGGCAGGACGGTTTTGAGGTCTTTGTCGTCAGCGACACCCGCGACCCGGATATCTGGGTGGAAGAGGAGTTGCTCTGGCGCCGCTGGGCCAAGGAGATGGGACATCCGGCGCGGGTTTTCTATCGCAACCGGGTGGAGAACACCAGTCGCAAGAGCGGCAACATCGCTGATTTCTGCTGTCGCTGGGGTGGGCGTTACCGCTATATGATCGTGCTGGATGCCGACAGCATCATGGCCGGTGAGACCCTGGTGGAGATGGTTGCACGCATGGAGCGCAATCCGAAGGTGGCCCTGATCCAGGTCCCGCCGGTCCCGGTGAACCGCTCCTCGTTGTTTTCCCGGATGCTCCAGTTCGCCGGCAGTCTCTATGGACGGATGTTCACCGCGGGGCTGTCCTATTGGCAACTCGGCACCAGCAACTTCTGGGGTCACAACGCCATCATCCGGGTCAAACCCTTTGCCGATCACTGTGGGTTGCCGAAGCTGCCGGGCCGTGAGCCCTTCGGCGGGGAGATCCTGAGCCACGACTTCGTGGAGGCGGCCTTGCTGCGCCGCGCCGGCTGGCGGGTCTGGCTGGCCTATGATCTGGGCGGGAGCTACGAAGAGATTCCACCCACCCTGATCGACTATGCCAAGCGCGATCGGCGTTGGTGCCAGGGGAATCTCCAGCATAGTCGACTGGTGTTTGCGCGCGGGTTCAAGCCGCTGAGCCGCATCCACTTCGCCATGGGTGTCATGTCCTACATGGCCTCACCCCTGTGGCTGATCTTTCTCGTGGTCACCGGCGTCGCCGCCTATTTCCAGAGCCTGGTCGAGCCGGTCTATTTTTTCGGCAACAATATTTTGCCGGTCTGGCCGGAAACCTACACGGTGGAAATGACCACGGTGCTGTGGGTGACGCTGACCATGCTCTTCCTGCCTAAGATCCTGGCCCTGGTGCTGCTTGCCGCCAAGCCTGCTCTGAGTCGCCAGTTCGGCGGCCTGCTGCGTGCCACCCTCAGTGTGCTGACCGAGAGTCTGTTCTCCGTCCTCCTGGCACCGGTGTTGATGCTGTTCCAGAGCAAGTTCGTGCTCGCCATTCTGCTGCGTCAGAACGTCGGCTGGCCGCCGCAGCAACGTGGAGATCACCAGACCGGGTTCGCCGAGGCATTCGGGACCCATCTCTCGCACACACTCATCGCGGTGGTCGTCGGGTTCCTGTCCTATTGGTATGTGCCGTCCTTCTTCTGGTGGTTTACGCCGGTGCTGGCCGGATTGGCGCTCTCGATCCCGGTGTCGATGATCACCAGCCGGGTCTGGCTCGGCCAACTCGCCCGGCGGGCCGGCATCTTTCTGACTCCCGAGGAGAGCGCACAGCCGCGGGTGCTGCAACTGTTGGAGCAGAATCTGGAGCGTGCCGGTACGCCGTTGTGCACCACTGCCACGGGAGGCGACCTCTGGTATCGGGCCGTCGTCGACCCCTGCGCCTACGCCCTGCACGCCTCCATGCTGCCGGACGAGACCCCGAACCGTCGGCGCCGCCACTACCTGGAGGGTTTGATCTTCCAGCTTCAAGACGAGGGCCTGGGCAGCCTCAAGCCCAATGAGAAGCGGGCGCTGGTGTCCCATCGCGATGGCTTGTTCGAGCTGCATACCCTGCTATGGGCGGCTGCGCAGCCGCCGAGCGCGGGGCAGATCGCCGGTGCCGCCGCAGGTTCAGGAACCGCTCACCAATAAAATCTTAAACCGCGTCTCCACCACAGTTGGTGAAATCCCCAAGGCCGAACATACCATGAAAATTATGCATTTCGCGCTGGACGGGGTTTAAGCTGATGCCTCCATCCGTGCCGCCTTCGCCAGCACCACGGCTTCCAGATCGCGCTTGAAAGCGGCGACCCGTTCGCGCAACGCGGGGTCGGCGGTTCCCAGGATCTGGGCGGCGAGAATGCCGGCGTTCTTGGCGCCGTTGATGGCGACGGTTGCGACCGGCACCCCGGCGGGCATCTGGACGATGGACAGCAGCGAATCCTGGCCGGAAAGGGCTGCGGTCTTCACCGGCACGCCGATCACCGGCAGCGCAGTGATGGCCGCGGCCATGCCCGGCAGGTGGGCCGCACCGCCGGCACCGGCGATGATCACCGCCAGCCCCCGCTCCACCGCGCTTAGGGCATAGTCATAGAGTCGCCGGGGCGTGCGGTGGGCGGAGACGATGGTCATCTCGAAGGGGACACCGAGGTCGCGGAGGATGTCCGCGGCCTCTTGCATCACCGGCAGATCCGAGTCGCTGCCCATGATGATCCCCACCAGGGGTTTGACCTGTACGGCGCTCATGGATGGTCTTCTCCGGTGATCTCGATCAGTGCGCGAACCTGTTCCGCCTTGCGCCGCGCGTTCGTCAGATCCTGATCGAGCACGGTCACATGGCCCATTTTGCGGTAGGGTGAGGTGGCGGCCTTGCCGTAGATGTGCACGCAAACCCCGGGGATCGCCAGGGCCGCGGCCATCCCCTTGATGACCGGCCGTCCGCGGTGTCCGGGGGCGCCGAGCAGGTTGATCATGGCCGCGGGTGAGAGCTGATCGGTGGCCCCGAGCGGGAAGCCGACCACCGCGCGCAGGTGTTGCTCGAACTGATCGGTCATGTTGGCCTCGATGGTATGGTGTCCGGAGTTGTGCGTGCGCGGTGCGACCTCGTTCACCAGCAGTTCACCCGTGGTGGTCAGGAACAGCTCGATCCCGAAGACGCCGACTCCGCCCAATGCCTCCACGGTGCGCCGCGCCAGGGCGGCGGCGGCGGCGGCGGTCGCCGCGTCCAGGTCGGCCGGTGCAAGCAGCAGATCCAGCACGTTTTGCTTGGGTCTGAAACACATCTCGACGGCCGGATAGCAGCGGCAGTCCCCATCGCGGCCGCGTGCCACCAGTACCGCCAGCTCTTTGGCGGCGGGGATGAAACGTTCCAGGAGTGACGGTACGGGCAGCCGCTCGGGGTAGTCGGCCGCCGTGCTCATGATCACCACGCCGCGGCCGTCATAGCCGCCGCGGCAGGCCTTCTGCACCAGCGGATAACCGAAGGCGGCGAAGGCCTCCGGGTTGGGCTCCGGCATGGGAACGAAGGGCGAGGTGGGGATGCCGGCGTCGCGCAGTGCCTGTTTCTGCCTCAGTTTGTCCTGGATCACGGCCAGCACGCCAGGGGCCGGGAAGATCAGATTGCCCTCCCGCTCCAGCTCGATCAGGGTGTCGCTGTCGATGTCCTCGATGTCGAAGGTGGTCACGTCGCACGACTCGCAGAGTTCACGCAGCCGCGCGGGATCGTGGTAGTCGCCGACGATCTGGTGTCCGGCCACCTGACCGGCGGGCGAGCTGCGGGTTGGGTCCAGCACCACGCAGGTGCACCCCAGGCGTTTGGCGGCCTTGACCATCATGCGGCCGAGCTGACCGCCGCCGATGATGCCGATACGGGCGATTGGGTAGGGGTATCTGTCCATCCGCTCATCATGTCCGTTTAGGCTGGAATTGGAAAGACCCGTCGATTCCAGAACCGATCCAGGACCGCGCGGGTCGCCGCCGGGTGTTCCCAGTGCGGCAGTCCGCGATGCGGTGCCAGGGTCTCATGCCGCCAGTTCGGATGGGCAGCGACAAAGTCCGGCAGCGCCGCGAAATCGACATAAGGATCGCGATCGGCGATCACCAGCACCGGCAGGTCCCTGAGCCCGGCGTAAAGCCGATCGGCGGCCTGGGGCGTGAACAACTGCGTCGAGAGAAAATACAGGGGGGCGTGACGGGCGCCGGGCTGATGAGAGGTCGCGTAGGCGTAGTCGATCAGCCCGTCCGGAGCCTTGGTCGTGAACGACTTGTTGAGGAAATAGCGGATGCTGGGCCGCGACGCGACCAGTCCGTACAGCCACTGGCTCAGCCCCGGCGTGGTCAGGACCCGATGGACGCCGCGGGCCACGGCAGCCGACGGCAGCGGGCGGCGGCTGAAGCCGGTCGGCGAGATCAGCACCAGTGAGACAATCCGATCCGCCAGGTCCGCCGCCGCGCGGGCGGCGAACTCGGCGCTGAGCGACAGCGCGACGACCGCGGCTGGTTGTGCGACCACCCGGGTCAAAAAATCGCTGATCGCGTCGGCGAAGATCTGCGGTGTATAAGGGCCGGCCGGACGTTCGGACTGGCCGAAGCCGGGCAGATCCAGACTGTAGACCGGCCGGTGTGCGCGGTAGTGGTCGAACAGCGGCTTGAGCTCGTAACTGCTCGGTGCCGCGTTGATGCTGTGGATCAGCACCAGCGGCGTCCCGGCGGCCGGGCCGTCGGCATAGTAGGCGAGCCGCCGGCCGGTGCGGGTCGTAAATGTCTTGTGCGGGGCATCAAGGGCGTCGGCGAGCGGCTGCGCGGCGGCCGGCGCGCGCTGGTGGTGCAGCGTGTCCAGGCTGGAGTTCGGTTGGTGGGTGGTCATGAGGGCTCTGGTCTCGCAGCAGCGGTTGGTCCGCGGGAAGGCGATTATCCTCCAAAGCTTGGGCGTTTCGCGATCGGCCTTGATCATCGTTCCGGCCGCAGGAAAACTGGAGGTCGAGGCTTTAGCCGGTCGACCTCGCGTCTGGGCGGCGCTCGTCCGGCTAACGCCGGCGTCTCTACCGTTCGGGGAATTAACCAAACTGTCCCCGGAACGCGCCAAGCACCAAGAGCGCAAGCCCGCAAGGCATCGTCACGCGCGATGATCAGCGGGGCGAACACCACCACGAAGGGGTTGTCAGGCTCACGCTCCAACCACCGTGTAAGCAACGCGTCCAGATAGGCGGCCGTGCACAAGGGCGGCACCGCACCCGGCGGCGTGCCGGGATCATCCCCCGTGTGCAAGAAGCTCGTAGTACGCTATAACTCTTGGAGCTTAAGCAGTACTTCTGGATTACTAACGGCAACGCGGAGAAGCATCTTCGCAGCGCCTGTGGGTTCGCGTCGACCTTGCTCCCAGTCCTTCAGGGTGCGAGGTGAGACGCCTAGCAGTCGCGCGAATGCTGATTGAGAAAGCCCAACGCGTGATCGTGCTTCCGCAGCTTGAGACACTTGAATTTGTGTAGCGCGAGCAGCTTTCCCAGCTTTCATCTGCCTCACGGATTCAAGCAAGTCATTTTGAAATTTCTCGGCTTCAGAAGGCATCTTCAATCTCAGTTCTTTCGTCGTCTTTCCATATGTCTGCCGCATACTTGACGAAAATTTCAGTTTCAGCGACTGTTCTCATGTAACAAAGCATACGGCGTTGCCGTAGTGGTCAAGCCTAACCCTCTGGCGCAAGCCGCCGGTTGCGGCTAACCTCAACTGAACCCACCATCGTCGCTGTCGGAGGTCAAAGTCATGACAACGAACGACCGAATACGGATCGATCCGGCCATCTGCCACGGTAAACCCGTCGTCCGGGGTACACGGGTGCCGGTGTCCATCGTCGTTGGGAGCCTCGCTGGGGGCATGGGTTTTGAGGAGGTCCAGCGCGAGTACGACCTGACCCAGGAGGATGTTCGCGCGGCGCTCGCCTTTGCGAGCGCGTTGGTTAACGAAGAATCCTTCCACCTGCTGCGCGGTGCGGCATGAGATTCCTGCTTGATGCCAACATGCCAAGATCGGCTCTGGCCCTGCTCGTGCAGCACCTCGCCGAAGCGCTCGATGTCGACTTCGCTGACAAATCCGTCCCAACCGGGGACTCACTTCAGAGCGGCCGAACGGCCTAATGACAGCGCCTTTGCTCATTAGGTCCGGCTGCCGCCGCCCAGGCGGCGCACTCCTCCGCTGATCCGAATTGCCCGGCAGCCTGACCTCCGGGAAGCGGATCGCCAAAGTGACGGTAAACGGCGTGATCGATGCGCTTTCTCCGATCGATCAGCTCCTGGACCGGTTGCTGATTCCCCGCCATCCGATCGCAACCGACGTCCGATAGCGGCGCCATCCGAATCTGTCGGCGGTCACAGGTCCAGATCTCGACCGCCTCGCCGCCTTCGCACGTCTGTTCCGCGACACAGTGCTTTGTCTGTTCGACCAGGACTTTGGCATCCTTGTGGCCCAACCTTGCCGCGTCGATGAGCATTTGCAGTGCCTTGCCCGGGGCTGTTTCACCAGCCAGCCCCTGATCCAATATCCGGCCAACCAGGTACTTCGCCTCGACATTGCCCGACCTTGCGACCGGATACAACAGCGCGTAGGCATCCGCGTACCGACCGCTGCGGAACGCGTCAATCCCATCGGTCGCCATGTCCCCGGCAAGCGCGGGCACGATGCCCGCGAACGCCAGCACGATAAACAAGCCGCGTGTCATGTTGCCTCCTAAACTCATCTGACCGATTCAACCCAAGAAAGTGGAAATAGACCAAAACAGACGGCGCCAAGAGAGATGCTAGCCGATGATACGGTAAGGCATCAATGGACCAGGATCAAATCTCCGGCCGCCATCCTGGGACCGCGGGCCGCCGGCCCGCTCGCGATCGGGACACCCACGCCCTATCGGCGTCGAACGTCCCCCGCCACTTTCTGAACAATCGATAAATACGTCCGCTCATTGGCGAAAGCCGCGAAAATAAACAGCACGATGGCCATCGTAAGGAACAGACAGGTCAGAACCACGATCGGCAACAGGGCTGTCGAGAGAGCCATCGTCGATTGAGGAATGGAATCGTCTTGCAGGCGAGTCAATACCGTGAATGGATTGGCCAGCAAAGGCACGAACCAGAACAGCGCGCCTGCGAGACTCGCCACACTGAACAGAAGAACGACGCCGACATAGCACCAAGCGTTCGCCAATCTTGTTCGGTTTGCCAGGAACCGCACCTCTTGCTCACTCAAGTCCATGGTTGCTCCGGTATAACGCCTCAGCCGTAGGGATGCCGGTTACCCGTCGCGCGGGTCTTCACAGTGACCAGCCACCAGCTATAAGCGCTCAACGAGATGACCGTATGTAGGGGCGGGTTTCAAACCCGCTGGTAAGCCAACGCGACCTTGATCGTCGTTCCCGCCGCAAGCAAACTGGAGGTCGAGGCTTTAGCCGGTGGACATCGCGTCTGCGCGCCCCTGGTCCGGCTAAAGCCTCGACCTCCGGTGCGCGAGGCCAAGGTACTGGCCGGACCTATGATTAAGGCTAGTGGAAGGTTGTACTTGTATAGCACTTCCATGATCTGCTCGCACAATTCCACAAGGAAATTGGCTCTTTTTCCCCTAATTACCATAGGGCATAAGTCAAGACCTGACCCCATCCATTGTGACCCCATCCATTGCGATGTTCTACTGGCTGCTGTCGACCGCCAGCGGCCGGCTGTTCGGCAGCGCCAAGGGCGGCGCCCCGGCGGCGCCGGACGCGGATCGGCGGATAGAGAGCAGCGGGGCACCCGCCACCCAGACCCCTCAGGCGCGGCGCGAGGAGGTCTGACATGCGCCGTCCCCTGATCGCCTGTCTGATTGCAACCCTGATCGCCGGCTGCATGGTCGGCCCCGACTATACCCGCCCGCTGGTCGATACCCCGGACGCCTACCGCTTCCCGGTCATCGAACAGCAGATCCGGCAACTCGAGAATGGCATCTCGATCCTGCTCGGACGCAACCCCGAACCCATCCAACGCGGTCTGACGGTCGCGACCATGGGCCGGCCCGCGGTGCCGTCCGGAGTCCCGTCCCAACTCCTGGCGGCGCCCGGACATCCTCCAGGCCGAGCAACACCTGATCGCCGCCAATGCCCAGATCGGGGTGGACAAATCTCTGTATTTTCAGAGCATCTCGCTCACCGTGGCCCTCGGCTGGTCCAGTTCGGAGCTGTTCGATCTGTTCAGCGGCCCGGCCAACACCTGGAACTACGCAGGCTCAGTGATCGGCCCTTTCTTCGCCGCCGGATCGGTCAGCGGGCAGGTGGCTCAGGCCCAAGCCCAACAACGGGCGGCGGAGGAGAACTACCAACAAGTCATCCAAACCGCCTTCGCCGATGTCTCCAATGCGCTGATCGCCCGCCGGAAGCTCGGCGAGCACCGGTTAAAGGCAAAGGGCCATTTGCACCGGCGCTGCCCCAGGCGCCGGAGATCTTGGAACAATAAGCCGATTCCGAGACAGCAGCGGCGACCATTCACTCCTCCACACTCTATGGATTGCACGGTCTGGTGAGGCGATTGCGGGAAATCGCCTAAGACCGCGATTCGTCGGGTCTGCTGTGCGGACAGTCCGCTACCGGCTGGGGCGATACTCAAGACTGAGCCTTCGTCGGCAAAACGTGAGCCTTATCACGATTTGCAGATCGGCTCTAACTATACTTCTGTCTGTCTGTCTGTCTATCGATGGCGGCGCCCTGTTGGACTTTGGAAAGGGCAGGTGAGTCTTGGTGCTTGACATTGCGATCATGCCTGACCTTCCAGCCGCCTGATGCGGCCCCGGCACTTCGGCATCGGGCCGTGTGGCGATCCGCGCCATACGGTCTGGGTAGGATGTTTGGGTGGTAGGCTGCATGCAGTCTAACACCAAGAGGCCTTGATCATCGTTCCGGCCGGCCGCGGACGGTCCGCACAGCGGACCCTAC
>JACDZJ010000109.1_pt1 | contig 38240 bp, 28 predicted proteins | sample 7365721 | NCBI WGS metagenome assembly JACDZJ01 (sample SAMN15143480, study PRJNA637477) | pond metagenome | biome: freshwater wetland ecosystem [ENVO:00000243]; feature: pond [ENVO:00000033]; material: pond water [ENVO:00002228]; isolation source: pond water containing pink berries ... | reverse complement strand
TACTGCAAAGTAACTAATTTTATTTCAATTAATTACAACTTATATAATGTCTATTCTTCACAATGTTTCCGTTTCACGGAATGAACCATCAGAATGACAATACTGTACGATGAATTCGGGCTAGTGTTGGTTGGTTGGTTGGTGGCAAAGCACCCATCTAATACACAACCTTAAGCCTAACTAACTAAATTTAATCTCGAAAGAAAAGAGTGATTTAAATTTTTGTATTTACAATGATTTTACAAGACTACAATGATTGGGTATTATTTATTTGGTACTACTAGAATTCATGTGGGTATTACGACAATTATCAATTAATAGACATAGTTTTACAATTTTTCTTTGAAAATATATAAAATAGATGCTTAACAATTTGATATGTAAAACAAAAATTAAGTTATAGTACTATGTGATACTTTAAATTTTGAGAAGAAACTATTTAATTTTTTTGTAAAAAAAATATGTAAAACTCCCGATGCTCTGGATATGCCATTTGTACTTGATTTTTTAAATTAACCATCAACCCACACAAAAGTAGCAGAACCCTTTATTTGTATTTGTTTGCATTTATTTGCTACTTTGGTCTGGTTTTTGTAATTTTGCAAAAAATATTAATCAATATGAAAAAGCACACTTTTTACTTCTTCGGATTTTTTTTATTCGTTTTTATTGCTTGTAATGTAGACAATACTGTGAATTATCGCCCAGAAATACAATTTTATAAGAACCCTACAACTAACAAAATGGACACCCTAAATATCTATTATACCGATTTGGCAGGTGTTTATAGGCTGGATACAATAGCTGTAGGAGATACTGTTAGTTTTCAAATATATGTTACCGGTGTTTCCAATAATCTAAAATCGTTTATTATTACCCAATCGGCTGATAGTTTGACTAAAATGATACTTCCCAGCAAAAGTTCAATGGATTCTGTCTTTATGTCCAATTCGAATTATACAGAAGGAAGATTCCTAATGAATGGAACTACTATATCGCTTTTTTTCCCATTTAAATATGTTGCAAAAAAGGCTTCTAGGGAAGCTAAACTTACTTTTAGTGTTGTTTCGGATGCAAGTTCCGATCTTAGTCAATTTTCATTTACATTGAAAACACCTATTTTAGCAGTAAAGTAGAAATATCAAATTAAATTTAAAAGAAAAGGAAGTTCAAATGAACTTCCTTTTTAGTTGAGTAGCGAGAGCGAGAATTGAACTCGCGACCTCATGATTATGAATCATGCGCTCTAACCAACTGAGCTATCTCGCCATTTTTCTAAAGCGGTGCAAAGATAGACTTTTTAGACCATTTGACAAATTTTTTGGATGAAAAAATCAGGAATTGACTATAACATGAAATCAAATTATTTATAATATGCAGATATTTAAATAATTAATTGTCATTTGTTGGTTATAAAATTGTCATTTGTAAGACGATTTCAACTCCGGATTAAACATTGAGTTTATTATTAGAATTATTAGCACACAGAATAAAAGGAATAAACAGAATAAACGAGAAAATACGATAATTATTAAAGCCCAAATATTTATCACATTATCAAATTATTGAAAATGTTCTTGTAAAATATTTAGTAATAATTTGTCAATTTTGTGTATTCTGTGTGCAAATACTGGCTTTTCGGAGTTTACTCAAAATTACAACAAAGCATTTTTGAGTTTAAGTTTCGAATGTTCTATCAATTTACTTTCAGCTGTATTATCTAAGTGCCTGATATACTAAGTTATGGAACAAAACTTTAAAGTCAGTTCCAGAATTATTTGGTTGCAAATTTATAAAAAAAAGTAAAATTAAATCTTCTTTTGGGTCAATTATATAATCAGTTCCAAACATGCCACCCCATTGCAACGAGCCTTCGGAAGCTATGGATTCATGAATATATTCCGATCGGAAATCATCGAAAGCCAAACCAAAACCAATTTCGCCTCGCAAATCTTTCACTTGATTGGGACACAACAATTCTACGGTTTTTCGTCCTAATATTCGTTTACCATTAAATTCACCGCCATTCAATATCATTTGGCAGAATTTGGCATAATCTTCTATAGTTCCCGTCAATCCTGCTCCGGTACTAAATAATGTCTGTGTACACGCGTAAGAGTATGTTTGATATAATTGACTTGGATTTTGCTTTAACGGGGTATTTTTATCTTTTTGATATAGCGTTACTAATCGTTTTTCATCTACTTTTGGAAGTGTAAAAAAAGTATTGTTCATTCCCAATGTTTCAAAAATCCGTTCACGGAAATATTCATTCACAGGTTTTCCCGAAACCACTTCAATTAAATATCCCAACACATCCAAACTCATACCATAAGTGAATTTTTCACCTGGATCATGTTCGAGCGGACATTTTGCTAATGTTTTAATAACATCGGCAAGTGTTTTATTTTCAAGAGAATAAAGTGGTGAAACAGGAATTCCCATTTTGTCAAAAATCTTTCGGGTAGTGCCATTTCCATACGAAATGCCCGAAGTATGTGTCAGCAAATGGTGAATAGTGATATCTTTGTTTGCCGGTCGGATTGTGAATGTCGAATCCTTTTCATTAAACGAGACCAGCACTTGTGGATGATCGAAAGCAGGTATATATTTTTTTATCGGCTCGTCCAACAATATTTTTCCTTTTTCGAAAAGTGTCATAACTGCCACAGCAGTAATGGGTTTTGTTTGCGATGCCATTCGGAAATAATCATCCTCACGACATGCAATTTTATTCTCCACATTTCTCCACCCAAATGCTTTGTGATGTATCACTTTTCCGTGATGTGCCACAAATGTTACAGCGTGGGTGTTCCATTATCCACCAATTTTTGTAATACAGAATCCAACCTTCCAAGTCGTTCGGCATAAAAAGAATCAATTACTTTTTGATTGTAGTTGAACTTCTGTGGCTAGTTATCCTTTTGTGCAAGAAAGGCAGTTACACAAATTGTAAAATAGATGATATAACAATTGATTTTCTCATATCTATTGTAATACAATGGAAGTATTTCTTAATCTTCAAACCTTTCAAATGGTTGCGAAGGGGACATCCCGCTTTTGCGTTATTCTTCAATTTTTTCTTATTACCATTGTATGAAATCTATTATTAACTAAACCCTAAACTCCTAAACCCTTAGCCACATCAAGCATATATAATCTGGCAGCTTCATACTCATTGGGAATAATTCCATCTAAAATGGCATCTTTTATTTTCGTCTTGATTTCACCAACGATGGCACAAGCCGGCAATTTGAAAGTATCCATAATTTCCTGTCCACTGATGGGTGGTTGAAAGTTTCGAACACGGTCTTTTTCTTCAATTTCTTTCAATTTTTGACGAACAAGTTGAAAATTAGCTTTAAATCGTTTTACCTTGTCCTGATTTTTTGAAGTAATATCAGCTTCGCAAAGCATCATTAAATCGTCAATATCATCACCTGCATCGAACAACAAGCGGCGTACAGCCGAATCGGTTATTTCATCTTCGCTCAATACAATGGGGCGCATGTGCAGCGATACCATTTTTTGTACATATTTCATTTTGTCGTTTCCGGGTAATTTCAATTTGCGGAAAATTTCCGGAATCATTTTCTCCCCGATATAATTGTGGTTATGAAAAGTCCAGCCCAAACGTGCATCAAATCTTTTAGTTGTGGGTTTACCAATATCGTGTAGCAAAGCTGCCCATCGCAGCCATAAATTGTCGGTATGTTCGCAAAGTCCGTCCAACACTGCCAAAGTGTGATAAAAATTATCTTTATGACCAACGCCATCCTTTGTTTCAGCACCTTTTAATGCCAATACCTCAGGAAAAATAATTTCCAGTAATCCTGTTTTTTCGAGCAATATAAATCCCACTGATGGTTTCCGTGACAGCATAATTTTATTCAATTCATCTGCAATTCGTTCCTTCGAAATAATCTCAATTCGTTCTTTGTTTCGGGTTATAGCATCGAAAGTATTGGTTTCCAAAAAGAATCCCAATTGTGCCGAAAAACGAATACCACGCATCATTCGTAATGGATCGTCGGAAAAAGTAATATCGGGACTTAGTGGTGTGCGAATAACAAAATTTTTCAAATCTGTCATACCATCAAACGGGTCAATCAGTTCACCAAAACGATCTTTATTCAGGCAAATTGCCATTGCATTGATGGTGAAATCGCGGCGATTTTGGTCATCTTCCAGCGTTCCATCCTCAACAATTGGGTTTCGCGAATCACGTTGATATGATTCCTTGCGGGCGCCAACAAATTCAACTTCCAAATCACCCATTTTTACTTGTGCAGTTCCAAAATTTTTAAAAACAGTCAAAAAAGCTTTTTTGCCTAATTTTTCCGAAACACGTTTAGCCAGTTCAATACCACTTCCAACTACTACTATATCAATATCTTTGGATGGGCGTTTGAGAAAAATGTCGCGAACAAATCCACCAATGACATAACATTCCTGATTTTGCTCATCAGCAGCATCGGATATTATTTGAAATATTTTATTGTGAAGAAATTCTTTCATAAATTCTTTATCCTAATTTTGGAAATGCAAAGGTAGGGGTTTATGTTTAAATGGCAAAGAAAGCGGGATTGAACAAAAAAAATCCCAAATTTGAATTGAAACAAATTTGGGATAATTGAACTTTTTTATTTTGAGTCTGCGGCTTTTACTTTTTTTGCTTTTAGCTTTTTTACTTCATTCTCCAGTGTTTCAATTTGCAACTCCTGACTATTGATGGTTTTGAGTAATTCATTCAATTCCTCATTTTCGATAGTAGTAGGATATTGAGCGTCAACACGTTCCATGAAGTCTGCCAACACATTCATATAATTCATAAAAGCATCGTAAGCCGATTCGTAGTGAGTTCCGTAAGCATCTTTGTGACTCATATACCGAAAATGATCGGTTGTTTGCAGTATCAACCAGTCACGTAACAGTGGTTTATCGGAACATAGCCGAACACGTTCACCTACTGCATAGAGTTTATTTAATGCTTCCTGCTGTAAATCATTTCCTGTCCATGGAGTAAGATCTTTGTCGTTTCCCACCCAACTGATGGGATATGGAACAGATAATGGACCTGCTGATTCACTTTTTTTACTAAACTCAGAAGGCAAAACAAAACCAATTTGATGCTCCATGGCATGATATGGAAGTGCTTTCAGAAATTCAAAAATTCCGGTATATGCCGATTGAGTGATTCCAAAAACTTCGTAACCAAAACCTAAATTTATGATATTTTCATTTTCGGGTGTATTTGCCATCCATTCAATAAATTTCTCGGCAGTCATTGGATAATCACTCCAATTCATTTTTGAAAATCGAAATGCTAAATCATCACTTAATTTATAATTCCGAACCAATAATTTAAGTTTTGGAATATTTGAATGTGTATAAACGAAATTTGGACTTTTCCACCCTAAAATATGCTTGGCTTCGTCAATCAATATGGTTTTATATCCCATTTTTGCTACCAATTCACCTATTTCGTCGGAATAAATCAATTCGGCATTGAACAATGCAGTAGGTCGTTTACCGAACAATGCTTCAATTTTATCGGCGTGCATTTTAACTTGTTGCACAAATTCTTTGGCATCGAAAACTGACGAAAGCGAATGGGCATAAGGTTCAGCCAGAAACTCAACATTACCCGTTTTTGCTAATTCTTTAAAACTGTCAATCACTTCGGGAGCATATTGCTCAAATTGTTCCAGAGCAATGCCGGAAATTGAAAATGAACATTTAAACTTACCATTCGAACTCCGAATCATTTCTGCAATTGTTCTGTTGGCAGGTAAATAAGATTGATCTACCAAATATCTTACACGTTCTTCGGTTTGAAAATCATCATAATAATAATGATCCTGACCTATATCAAAAAAACGATAACGTTTCAACCGTATTGGTTGATGAATTTGAAAATAAAAACAAATGTTTTTCATAAATATTATTCGTTAGAGTTACAAGTTACTGGTTTACAAATTGATATGTTAACAAGTAATGAGGTAACCATTTTTAAATCTGAAAATTAAACTGAAGATACTTACATAACACTATCGTAAATTCCACGTACTTTCAATCCGGCGTCTTGCCAACGTATATTATTTACTTCATCCCTTCCCAATTGTTGCAAACATTTGTGCATAGCAGGATTTTTTACGATTGAATAAATTGCGTCTGCCATAGCATCAATATCCCAATAATCGGTTTTGATGGCATGAGTAAGGATTTCGGCGCATCCCGATTGTTTCGAAATGATGGAAGGCGTACCTACTTGCATGGCTTCCAAAGGCGAAATACCAAAAGGTTCTGACACCGAAGGCATAATATAAACATCGCTTTCGGCAAGCATTTCGTGCACCTGACGTCCTTTCAAAAAGCCTGTAAAATGAAATCTATCAGCAATATCCCGTTTGGCCACCAAATCAATCATGGCATTCATCATATCGCCACTACCTGCCATTACAAAACGTACTCCTTTTGTTTTTTGAAGCACACGATAAGCAGCTTCAACAAAATATTCAGGTCCTTTTTGCATAGTAATTCTACCCAAAAAAGTCACCACTTTGTCGTTGCGCGGGGTTTTTGTAAACGAATCAGCATCCGGTAATGGATCAACTGCATTGTGTACTGTAGTTACTTTACCCGGATCTTGATGGTATTTTTCAATTACAATTTTTCGTGTCAAATCACTTACCGTCATAATGTGATCGGCAGCGTCCATTCCTCGTTTTTCGATACCATAAACAATTGGATTTACTTGTCCGCGGCTTCTATCGAAATCGGTAGCATGAACGTGAATAACCAACGGTTTACCACTGATTTGTTTTGCAAATGCACCTGCCGGAAAAGTCAGCCAATCGTGTGAATGAATGATGTCAAAATCCATCTGATGTGCCAGTACGCTTGCTATTGCTTCGTAATTCGATATTTCTTCAATCAAGTTATCGGGATAGCGACCCGAAAAGTCGATACATCCCAAATCATTGGTATAAATCCGATGAAAATCGTATTTTATTCCATTTCGCAACCAGAAATATTCATCGGGATGCATCACATTACCAATGCGCTGATTCACATAGTCCCAGGTATTTTCTTTCCAAACTACGGGTACATTGCAAGCACCAATAATTTTCAGAAAGCTTTGATCTTCGTCGCCATGCGGTTTTGGAATGACAAAGGTAATTTCCATGTCCTCTTGCATTGCCATCCCTTTAGTTAATCCATAGCTTGCTGTTCCTAATCCTCCTAAAATATGCGGTGGAAATTCCCAGCCAAACATTAATGCCTTCATAGTATTATGTGTTTTCGTATTTTTTCAACAGGTCTAATACTCTCAAAATTTCTGCCACACTCATTGCAAATGACATCCCACCATGCCCTTTATAAGGTGGGTTTCCATCAAATAACTCTGGCAACGAACCGATACAAAGCTCTGTCAATTCAACTTCGATACCAGTCAACATACGTTCAATAAATGATTTTCCACTTTGTTTGTAAACTTTTAAATATGCTTCGGAAAAAGCACCAAAAGTACAAGGCCAGACAGGTCCGTTGTGATAATTTCGGTCACGTTCCAGTTGTCCGCCAATGTAAGTAGGTCGATACGAACCACTTTTGGGACTTAAAGTGCGTAAACCTTTGGGCGTTAATAATTCACGGGTTGTAATGTCCAATACCGATTTTTGTTGTTGTTTATCCAATGGTGAAAACGGAAGTGAAACAGCATAAATCATATTGGGGCGCACTTCCCAGTCGTTATAACTTCCATCCACAAAGTCATAAAGGTAAGTACCGTTCCAAAAAGTTTTAATAAATGCTTCGCGTGCAATTTCTGCCTGATAGTCGAACAAATCGGCTGCATGATCGTTTCCGTTTTCACGTGTAAGTTGCGAAGTAAATTTTAAGGCATTGTACCACAGTGCATTAATTTCAACAACATATCCTGTTCGAGGTGTAATAGGACGGCCATTTTCTATGGCATTCATCCATGTTGCAGGTCGTTCGGTTCCGTTTACATACAGCAAACCATTGTTATGAAGAAATAAATTGGGGTGATTTTGTTTTCGAATATAGGCAATTATTTCTGAAGCCAATTCTCCAAATCGTGTTGCTGCCAGATTCAGCGATGTGGCTTTGGCATATTGTTGAATTGTCCACAATAACCACAATAGAACATCCGGATCGTCAATCGCCTGAAGTTTAAATCCGGTTCTTTCGCCGTCCATAAATCGTTTTAGCTCAGCAATACCGGTTTCTAAAATGGTTTCAAAATAATCCATCCTTCCGATGGTGATGGTGGCGCCTGTAAGTGCTATAAACTGATCGCGAGCGCGTGCTCCAAACCATGGATAACCAGCTAATAAATAGGTTTTATCTCCAACGCGTTTGTAAAATTGCTCTGCAGAATTTTTTAAACACGAGAACATATCCGTCCTATTATTTCTTCGGGTCATTTCTTCTTCCCAAAGTTTATGTAGCTTTCGAGGTGATATTTCGGAAATCCCTGCAGAAAAAATAACAGATTCTCCTTTTTTGATGGACAATTCGAAAAATCCCGGTACTAATAAATCTTCTTTATACTCGTAACCGCGTTCTTGTTCTTTGTAGTATTCAATATTTTTGTTCCAAATAGGTTGGTGGGAATATGTAGATTTTTTTGAAAATTGCATGCATAAATTGGGGTAATTATCGTACAAACACATGCAAATGCCATCCTGAATTTCTTTGTATGAAGTTTCGGCTAAATTGTTCTCCTGTGTTAATTTATTTACACTGCGGAATGCAAGAAATGGTTTGAAACGCAACAAAGTAGGAGAGTGGGCTTCGATTAAAGTGTATTTTATAAGTACCCGAGGTTCAAATGAAACCAAAAGTCGTTCCTTGGAAAGGATAACACCGCCCACACGATAAATGGTTCTGGAAATCATTTCGCAATCGAATTGACGAATATATTTATGTCCATTTGGACTATAATTATTTCCCTCATATTTATGAATTCCTAAATTGAATTCGGCTCCATGTTGTATTACTGTTTCGTCTAAGGAGGAAAGCAGCACATGATTGGAATCGTCAATATCGGGAAGTGGCATCACTAACTGACCATGATATTTTCGGGTGTTGCAGTCAATTAGGGTGGTAATGTTGTAAGCTCCAGCCCGATTGGTACGAATCATCTCTTTGGTAAGCGATTTTTCGAGGTTTATCAACAAAGTTTTGTCAAAATTGAGGTAACTCATAGATTATTTGAAATAACAGAATTAGTTATAAGGTTTGCTCAGGGAAAATTTGAAAAGAACAAAATGAAAATAAGATACCGGTTGGAATCTCATTTTTTGTTTTTACTATTAATCGTTCGCAATATATAAATAATTTCCGAAATAAAAAGGGTTTATTGACTAAATTTTCATTAAAAAGTGAATTGTTAGAAGATTTGATTTGTAATTGATTGATTATGTGTAAATTGTATTTTTGTGTTTATTCGTAATTCTTTCGGTATAATATTAAAGATTCCATAACGATATGGTTTGAAAAAAACAAAAATGATGAATTAATGCTTTTTTAAAAAAAAGGAAAAAAAGCTATTCCATAAAGAATACAAAATTGAGCACAAAATCCACTAAGTTAAGCTTTTGTGCTACTTTGAGGTTTTTTGTGTAACAATATCATAAGTAAATATGTAAGAAGGTGTGAAATTGCGATTTTACCAATTATTTGTTATAGCACCACAAATAACTTTACAGTAAATATTTCTCTTAATATGCTAATATATTGTAACTTTGCAGCACTTAATACAAAAGTAGAAAATATGATATTTGAATCGAAAACTTCTGCAGAAAAGCGGCAATTTTTTCATGCCATTTTTATCCCGTTTATTATAGCGATTATAATGGTTCTTAGTTTCGTATTGGAACATGGAATGAATTGGGATTTCCATTCTGCAGGAGTTTATCCGCGAAGAGTTGAAAATCTTTGGGGAGTATTTACGGTAATCTTTGTTCATGCCGACTGGGGTCATTTGGCAAATAATGTCATTTCATTTGTTCTGCTTAGCAGTTGTTTGTATTTTTTTTATAAGCAAATTGCCTCCAAAGTTTTGTTTATTTCATACATTTTCAGCGGATTAATACTTTGGATAATCGGACGTGACAGTTGGCACGTTGGTGCCAGTGGTTTAATATATTCAATTGCTTTTTTCCTGTTTTTTAGTGGTATCATGCGTCGTCATGTGCCACTGATTGCCATTTCACTGATCGTAGCTTTTCTGTATGGAAGTATGGTTTGGCACATTTTTCCATGGGAAATACAAGATCCTGTTTCGTGGGAAGGACATTTAGCAGGTGGAATTATTGGATTTACCTTATCCATTTGGTTCAGAAACGAAGGACCTCAAAAACCTATTAAACAATGGGAAGAAGATGAAGAAGATGAAGATGAAGAAGTTGAAGAAGATGAAGATGAAGAAGATGAAGAAGATGAAGAAGATGAAGATTAAGAAGAAGTGGAAACTCATGCAAACTTTTTTGTGTCCTGCGGACTACAAAAGGTTTAAGACTAAAGCGATAAAGTTAAGAGTTCAGCGCCCAAACGGTGTAATCCGTCTTCAATTCGTTTACGTTGAATAGGGCGTGGCTTTCTCAAACCTGAAGCATAATGCCAAAGTTGACGTTCATTAATTCCTGTTATACGTGACAATGCAGCTTTTGTGAAAATATCGCTATAGGCGTTTAATAAAGCTTCTGTTGAAAGTTTAAATTCTAATTCATATTCTGATTTAAAAACAGATGGGATAGGATCGTTATCTATCAAACTACTCTCAACATGAAATTCAATTGCATCACGAATGTTACGTTTCATTTCTTCCAAATTTCCACCTGTAGCTACACAGCCAAGTAAAATAGGTGCATGAGCACAATAATTATTACCAGTATAATAAATATCTACTATTACTTTTCCCATAATGTTGTTCGTATTTAATGATTGGTTATTTTAATCCTGCCTGTTTTAAAACCGAATTTACCAGGAAATGTTCTAAGTCCTCGTTTTTGCCATGGTCAGGAATCGTAACAGTTCCTTTTTTAAGTAATTGGCAAAATATAATGTACCATTTAAAAAGATTTTTTTGAACGCAAAGATGCAAAGACACAAAGTCGCAACGAATATAAATTATTGTAAATCAAGTATTTTTTAGCGTCTTTGCGACTCCCGCCTTGCGGGACAAGTTTAGCGACTTAGCGTTCAAAATACGACATTATATTAGCACACTTACTTAATCGAATGTTTGTACTGCTTGTGACTTCCTTTTTGCCTTGACAGCACCCAACCATCGGCTTCAATGATTTCAATTAATTCTTTTACCTTCTTTCGCATGGCATTCAATTAATTTATTATGCAAAGATAGTAATAATACGAACGGTACCAATAAGTATTTCTTTTTTTTTATATACTTACTCAAAAAAATATAATAAGATGAGAAATTCCTTTTTTTATTACCTTCACATACCTCAAAGCGTTCTTGCAATTTGAATGTTATCTTAAAGTTTCAATAATCCAAGCAAACTCTTTTGTGTCCTGCGGACTACAAAAGGTTTGAACAAAAAAAATACCTCCAAAACCATTAAAGGTTAGGAGGTATTATTTTTTACTGTCAATGGAGTATTCGACATCCCGTTTTTACGGGACTGTTAGCTGTCAACTATTTACAGTGTAATTTTTTGTGTCAATTTACCAACACGAACGATATACATTCCTTTCGATAGGTTGTTTAATATAACTGAACCACCGGTTAATTCAGATGTTTGAACTTTTGCACCTAATGCTGAGAAAATTTCAACTTTCGAACCCTCTGCTACATTTTTTACAACTAAATTTTTGCCATCAACATGAATTTTAAAAGAAGAAGATGAAGGATTATTGGTGGATGTGGTTTTTTCACCAAAGAACATATTATCCCAAATTACAGTAGTAGTTTTATAAGTTCTAAACTCAAATGCAAAATCAGTTGTATTTGCTGGAGCAACAAACTCTACTGAGTATTTTTGCCAAGATCCTTTCACATCAGGAAAGTAGTTTGTCAAACCTGAACCACCAGGTCCCTTTAATTTTTCTAAGAGTCCAGCTGATGTTAATTCTGTATCACTCAAAAATGTTGCTCCATTTTTAAAATTACACCAAATTCTTGCATCTGTTCCATCTCCACTAACTATATAATAATCGATGTTTAAAGTGTATGTTTTACCAGGAGTTGTAGGAATAATTTGTTGATAAGCAGGATTGTTATTTGCATCTGTAACTATCTTAAAAGAATTTGAACCATCAGTTTTTAATGATGTTTCTTGTGTAATAGTTATTGATGAGGCATGCGATGCTGTTACAGGAATTGTCCAACCAGTAGGTTTTCCATCTGCCCAAGTTTCAAAACTTGGATTAACAAGTAAATTTTGTCCTTGTGCAAAAATAGCACAAGCTACGAAAGATAATAAAAAAGTAATTTTCTTCATGTTCATAATTTTTAAATGTGAATAATTTGTTAGTTTGTTTTATGCTGACAAAGATAATGGATAAATATTACAAAAACAATACATTTTTCAGCGATTTTAATTGCATTCTTTTTAATGGGAAAATCAATTTATTTAAATCGTTGAAATACAATAAAATTCTGAATTGAAGAATAGTAGAGTGATTAGAAATTGTTGATAAAAAAAGTGAACCCTCTTGTTATATTCGATTGAAAGTTAATAACAAATGCGGCGTTAACAAAAAAAAAGAAAAAAAATATTACCTTTGCAATTATTTTAAATTTACAATAGATGGTAAAAATGTTGAAGCCCGAATATATTTTTGAGACAAGTTGGGAAGTGTGTAATATGGTGGGTGGTATTTATACAGTGTTATCAACAAGAGCAGCAACATTACAAGAAACACATTCTGATAAATTAATCTTTATTGGACCTGATGTTTGGGCTGACAAACTGAATCCCTATTTTGATGAAATAGATGACTTATATGCTGACTGGAAGATTTTTACAAAAAAAGAATACGATTTAAACATACGCATTGGACGTTGGAGTATTCCGGGTAAACCAATAGCTGTTTTGGTAGATTTTATGCCTTTGATGGCGCGCAGAGATGAGATTTACGGTCGTATTTGGGAACAAGTGGGCGTAAATTCTATGACCGCTTATGGCGATTATGACGAATCGTCGATGTTTGGCTATTCCACCGGTATGATCATCGAAAGTTATTATCGGTATTTTAAATTAAATGCATCAAATCAGGTAGTTGCACACTTTAATGAGTGGATGACAACATTTGGTGCTTTTTATATTCAGGAACATTTGCCGGCTGTTGCCACACTTTTTACTACCCATGCCACTTCCATTGGTCGCTCCATAGCCGGAAATCATAAACCTTTGTACGATTATCTGGAAGAGTATAATGGTGATCAGATGGCATATGAGTTGAACATGGTTTCAAAACATTCGACCGAAAAAATTGCAGCTCATACAGTGGATTGTTTTACCACGGTAAGCGAAATAACCGGTGTGGAATGTGAACAATTGCTCGATAAAAAGCCGGATGTAATTACACCAAATGGTTTCGAAGATGATTTTGTACCCAAAGGAAGAAAATTTGCAACTTTGCGCAAAGAAGCCCGTGCAAAATTGCGTTATGTAGCCGAAACATTACTGGGTTATGAGTTGAGTGAAGATGCTTTGTTCATAAGTACTGCAGGTAGATATGAATTTAAAAACAAAGGAATTGATACTTTTTTGGAATCTTTGAAGATATTAACCACAGAATATCATGATTTGAAGAAAGAAATTGTAGTTTTCATTATGGTTCCGGCGTATATCAAAGGATTAAGGTTGGATTTAGCAACCAGTTTATTGCACCCCGAAATTAAATTTAATTCATCTAATCGCTTCACTACCCACGATTTGCACGATTATTATAATGATAGTGTAATGTCCGCTATCCATTGGTTTCACTTTACCAATCAACAAAGCCAATCCGTAAAAATCATTTTTGTGCCTTCGTATCTGAATGGTTCGGATGGTATTTTCGATAAATCGTATTATGACTTGCTTATCGGAATGGACTTAACGGTTTTTCCATCCTATTACGAACCCTGGGGCTATACTCCACTGGAGAGTGTGGCTTTTTCTGTTCCAACAATCACCACCGATTTATCCGGTTTTGGCCAATGGATTTCGCACAAATTACATGAAATAGAACAAGGTGTAGGAGTAATTCATCGGTCGGACTACAACGGATATTTAGTGGCTACACATATTTCCAAAATGATTCATCAGTTTGCAGTATATAACGAAAATGAATTAAAAGCAATTCGAAAAAAAGCATCAATAATTGCCGAAAAAGCACTTTGGAAGCATTTTATACAATATTACGACAAGGCGTATCATATTGCGCTGAGAAAGAAGAATTTGAGAGTATAATGTTTCAGGTTTCGGGGATGATAAAGTTTCGACTCTGTTAAAAAGAAGAGTCTCGCAAAAGCGGGATGTCGCTTCGCTACCGTTTGAAGGGTTTGAAGAGTTTGAAGAGTTTGAAAGGTTTGAAAGGTCCCGCAAAAGCGGGATGCCCGTTTCACTACCATTTGAAAGGTTTTAAAGGGGTTTCTGCAAACGTTTGAAATTAATAGATTTGGTTTTATCCTTATTTTATAAGCTGTTTTTTGTGATTTTGTATTAGTTTTGTGAAATTATTAAAAGGACGAGTGATATAGTAATTTAAATTTAAAAATTTGTATTAGTTAAAAAAAATATATGAAAATTAAAGTTAACAGTGTAAATGACAGAAACTTAAGGGAAATAAATGTAAAGTCACACTTACCCGAAAGTTTAAGTAAATTGGATGAAATAGCCCAAAATATTTGGTGGTCGTGGGATAGTAACGCTAAAAAATTATTTCGTGAAATAGACAAAGAAGCATGGGTTGAAGCTGCATCCAATCCTGTTTTATTGTTGAATATTCTCAACTACGAAAAATTAGTGTCATTGGGCAAAGACGAAGAATTCATTAAAAAAGTAAATACCGTATATGATGATTTTAAAGCTTATATAAATGTGCCCAAAAGCATAAAAACACCTTCAATAGCCTATTTCAGCATGGAATATGGTTTAACCGAAGTATTGAAAATATATTCGGGCGGTTTGGGGGTTTTAGCGGGCGACTATTTAAAAGAAGCCAGCGATTGCAATGTAGATTTAACTGCTGTAGGTTTTTTATATCGCTATGGTTATTTTACGCAATCACTTTCAATTGATGGACAACAAGTGCCAATTTATGAGGCTCAAAACTTCAACAACCTTCCTATTAAACAAGTAAAAGACGCTAACGATATTCCTGTTGTGGTTGAAGTTCCTTATCCAGGACGTACAGTACACGTATATTTGTGGAAAGTGTCAATTGGTCGTATTGCTCTTTACTTATTAGATACCGATAATGACTTGAATAGTGAATATGATCGCTCTATAACACATCAATTGTATGGTGGCGACTGGGAAAACCGTATGAAACAAGAACTCTTGTTGGGTGTTGGTGGTATGTTGGCTCTCAAAAAATTGGGTATTACCAAGGAAGTGTATCACTGTAACGAAGGTCATGCAGCATTGATTAATGCTCAACGTTTAGTCGACTTAATTGCCGATAAAGATTTGGCATTTAATGAAGCTTTAGAAATTGTTCGTGCCAGTTCGTTATATACCGTTCATACTCCAGTGCCTGCTGGTCACGATAGTTTTGAAGAAGGTTTGTTCAGTAAATATATGAGCGAATTTCCTCCAAAAATGAAATTGACTTGGAACGAATTTATTGATATGGGACGTGAACATCCTGGCGATCACAACGAAAAATTCAGCATGAGTACTTTTGCATGTAACACTTGCCAAGAAGTAAACGGTGTGAGTTGGTTACATGGAAAAGTGTCGCAAGAAATGTTTCAACCCATTTGGAAAGGTTATTTTCCCGAAGAATTACACGTAAACTATGTTACCAATGGCGTTCATTTGCCAACATGGACATCGAGCGAATGGAAATCGGTGTACGAAAAGTACTTTACAAAATCATTTTATGCTGATCAGTCGAACATGAAAATATGGGAAGGTGTTTATAAAATTCCGGATCAAGAAATTTGGAATACACGCATGTCGCTGAAAAACAAATTAGTAGGTTATATTAAAGATCAATTTCGCGATAATTGGTTAAAAAATCAAGGTGACCCTTCTCGTATCATGTCGGTATTGGATACTATAAATCCAAATGCATTAATTATCGGGTTTGGTCGCCGTTTTGCCACATATAAACGTGCACATTTACTTTTTACCGATTTGGAACGACTAGAAAAAATCGTGAATGATCCACTTCATCCAGTTCAATTTTTGTTTACAGGTAAAGCTCACCCTGCCGATGGCGGTGGTCAAGGTTTAATTAAACGAATTATCGAAATATCGCGTATGCCACAGTTTTTAGGAAAAGTTATTTTTCTCGAAAATTACGATATGCGCTTGGCAAAGCGCTTGATATCAGGTGTAGACATTTGGTTGAATACACCAACTCGTCCATTGGAAGCTTCGGGTACATCAGGCGAAAAAGCGCAAATGAATGGTGTGTTAAACTTTTCTATACTCGATGGATGGTGGCTCGAAGGTTACGTTAAAGGTGCTGGATGGGCATTGACAGAAAAACAAACTTATGAGAACCACGAACATCAAGATCAATTGGATGCTGCCACTATTTACAGTATGCTCGAAAATGAAATAGTGCCATTGTATTTTGCAAAAAACACCAAAGGATTTTCACCCGAATGGATTCAGGTAATTAAAAATTCGTTGGCACAAATTACACCACGTTTTACTACAAAACGGATGATAGATGATTATATCGCCAAATTCTACACAAAATTAGCAATTCGTTCAGCCTCGCTGAAAGCCAATAACTTTGCTAAAGCAAAAGAAATGGCGGCATGGAAAGAAAAAATTGCCAAAAGTTGGGAAAATATTGAAGTTGTATCGATGGAGGTTCCCGAAAAAATGATACACAATCCCCAAGTTGGCGAAATTAACAACATCAATATAGTTATAGATGTAAAAGATGTTAATGAAAAAGGTATAGGTATTGAATTAGTTGCTACTAAAATGGGTAAAAACAATGTTGATATGTTATACAGCGTGGAGGAGCTTAAACTAGTTAAAACTGAAGGCTCAAAATTGTTTTTCAATATTCAGAAACAGCTTAATATGGCTGGAACGTTTAAATATGGTTTCCGTATGTTCCCCAAAAATGAAGATTTACCACACCGTCAGGATTTCTGTTTCGTTAGGTGGATCTAATAAATTTAAAATTAATTGTAGACTGAAATTAAAAAAAGACAGATTATTCGGTCTTTTTTTTTTGCTTATGTCCTAATTTTATAACAAATATTTTATCTGGTTTTTATATAAAAAATGATTATAAAATTAAGAGTATCTTATAAAATAATTTTTACCTTTTTCATCTATCAAGAAGGTTCTACTGCTTTTTGTGTGAGTTGATGTTTAATTTAAAAATAGAGCACAAATTGCACATCCCGAGCAATGGAAGTTAAACATATATTTTCAAAATAGAATCACAAAGTTTCTCAAAATTTAAAGTATTACATAGTATAATAACTTCGTTAATGATTTATATATCAAGTTGATAAGCATCAATTTTATATATTTTTAAAGAGAATATATAAAACTATGTGAACATTTATTTTCTTAATTTTTATGACTAAGTGGAACTATATGTATAAATTGTTAATTGTTGTAATACCACACGAATTCTGTTAGTACCAAAAGAATATGATCAAAATTTCAATCATATTTCGATAAATTTAAGTAATAAGAAAATTTAAAATATTTATGTGATTGTATATTCAACCAAAGTCATCCAATAAAAATGCACAAATAAACTCCAATTGTGCAGTTTCTGCGGTTTATAATTACAAAACTATTATGATTTCGATTTACACCATTAAATAGTTTTAAACTATTGGTACAAATATCAAAAAAACCTTACTTTTGTACTGCCATTTTAAAGTATGGTAATTTTTTAAAGATAATTTTCTATGATGAAACCAATCGTTCCACCTGTGGATAAAGAGTTATTGAAACAAGAACTCACTATTGACAGGTTTCTTCGCCCAACCAACAAGGCTCACAACGAAATTTATGTTGTATCGGCTCATAACGCACCAAATGTGATGCGTGAAATTGGTCGTTTGCGCGAACTTTCCTATCGCTCAAGTGGTGGTGGAAGTGGTGAGGAAATGGATACAGACAAGTTTGATTATATGGAAAAGCCATATTATCAACTTATTGTTTGGGATCCGGAGGCTGCTGAAATTATTGGAGGTTATCGGTATCTTCCGGGCACCGAAGTTACTATGAACGAGGATGGACAACCAGAATTTGTTATGTCCCATTTGTTTATCTTTAGCCCTCGATTTATCAAAGAATTTATTCCCTATACAATTGAATTGGGCAGAGCTTTTGTACAGCCCGATTATCAGACATCCAAAATGGGTACCAAAAGTCTTTTTGCTTTAGATAATCTGTGGGATGGATTGGGAGCATTGATTCACAGTGTAAAAAATGCTCGTTATTTTATAGGTAAAGTTACAATTTACAGTAATTATCCAGTTACAGCGCGCGAATTGATTTATGAATACCTTAGTCGGAATTTTCCCGACCCCGATCATCTTATTACTTCAAGGAATTTGATTCATGTAAGTCAGAAAACCAAGTATATAGCCAATAAACTATATATTGAAAAAGACGCATCAGGAAATTACAAAGCACTTCAAAAAGCAATTCGCGCACAAGGAGTTACCATTCCGTCCATGTTTCATGCATATATTGGACTGACAGACACAATGCGGGTTTTTGGTTCAATTTTCGATGCCGATTTTGGTTCTGTTTTCGAAACAGGCATAATGATTACCATGGACGATTTGCTGGAGACAAAGAAAATGCGGTATATAGTGCCATATATAGAATATGTAAAAAAAGTAATAGAAGAACGTATAGTGGCAAAACGAGAAACCAGAGAGAAAAAGGCAATCGAAAAATCAGAAAAAAAACGGTTAAAAGCAGAGCGAAAAAGATTGAAAAAAATTGATAAGTAGTTCCAAGAGTTTAGTTACTAGTTACAAGTGTGTTTCTAAATATTAATCAAAAACATTAGAATTCAGTACTAATTAATTTAACTGCTTATCCATTTCGATAAAAATTAAAAAGCACAACAGCCATTATGTCAATGAATTAGCTTCGATTTCGCCATTTATATAAATGCTTGAAATATTGTATATTAGCAAAAACACTTGACCGAAGTGGATAAGCACTTTCATTTATAATATTATTTAATGTTACTGTCTGATAAACAATAACATAATCTATCTATAAGGTATAAAGTAATTTCGAGCAAATACTTATCATTAATTATTACATATTATTTATTTTCAAAATAAAAAACGTGCGAAGTTAAAACCAATTGGTTTTTAACTTCACACGTTTAGTTATAAAATTATACTTACACCAAATTTTCAGAGATTCTATTAGCAATTTCATTCATTTCGTCAGTACTGAGTTTCAGTTTGGGATTCCGAAAATTCATATCAGATTCATTTTTGATAGGAATTAAGTGAATGTGAGCATGTGGAACTTCTAAACCTATTACAGCCACTCCAATTCGAACACATGAAACACTTTTTTCGATAGCAATTGCCACTTTTTTTGCAAATAAAATCATGTCGGCTAAAGTGCTGTCGTTCAAATCAAAAAAATAATCTTTTTCTGCCTTTGGAATTACGAGTGTATGCCCTTTGGACATTGGGTTGATATCCAAAAATGCAAAAAACAGCTCATTTTCTGCAATTTTGTAGCAAGGAATCTCTCCTGCAATTATACGACTAAAAATTGTCATATTTATATAAATAGTTATTGGTTAATGGTTGATTTGTAAATTTGTTAAATTCAATATTCAATCAGTAAACTATAAACTAATTTCCAATACTTCAAATTCCATTTCACCCGAAGGTACAGTAACAGATGCTTTCTGACCCACTTTTTTCCCAAGTAATCCCTTGGCAATGGGTGTTGTAACAGATAGTTTACCCTCTTTTAAGTTTGCTTCACTTTCTGAAACTATAATATAGGTCATAATTTGCCCAGATTTTATGTTTTTTATTTTAACTCTGGTCAATATTTGAACTTCGTTTGTGTTAATTTTTGATTCGTCAATCATACGAGCTGAATTTATCATATTTTTCAGATTCGAAATTTTCATTTCAAGCATCCCTTGGGCTTCTTTGGCAGCATCATATTCAGCATTTTCCGATAAATCACCTTTATCGCGGGCTTCTCCAATTAGTTTCGATATAGCGGGGCGTTGCACTCTTTCAAGTTCATTCAATTCTTCTACCAATTTTTTGTAACCATCAGCGGTCATATAATTTGTTGCCATAGCGATTTCTCCATTTTTTTAAAAAAATATAACAAAAAAGAATTCCGACAATATTCGCCGGAACTCCAATTCGTTGTTTGTGTCATAATGAGTTGCAAATATACAAGTTTTTTTTATTTAGTGCAAATTGAATCAAGTATAATTGTTTTTTTCTTTTTTTCATAAAAAGCAAACAATTTCTTAAATTTATTTTAATGTGTTTCCATAAATTATATTGGAAAAAAACAATGGGTAACTTCACAGCCACCCATTGTACATTTTAACCTAAACCTTAACTATGAAAAATTTATCTGTTTGTTTACATTGCAAAATTGAGTAAAGTTTTTTAATCCTGCAAACATTTATATCAATATTTTTCAGATATATTTCGAATTTCAAGTTAAAATTAACAGTATGCTTGGTAATATATTCATTTCTAGGCTTATGTGATTTGTGAAACCATAGTTAAATAATGTGAAATTAATTTTAAATCGTGACTTAATGCCCATTTTTAGACTAGCTTAAAATAAAATATTTAAAAGCATTAATAACTTTGAATTATGAATTATGCATTACTTGGTGTATCTTTGTGCCTCAAAAAACAGTCTAATAAAGAATGAATTCAAACGAACTAACTATCGAATTAACGGATTTTAAATCAGCTTTGAACGACAAAAAACTTTTCATCGAAACCTATGGTTGTCAGATGAATATGGCAGATAGCGAAGTAGTAGCTTCAATAATGCAAATGGATGGTTTTGAGTTGACCGATAATATTGCCGAGGCAGATGCCATATTTGTAAACACCTGTTCTATTCGCGATAATGCTGAGCAAAAGGTAATTAACCGATTAAAGTATTTTGAAACACTCAAAGGTAAAAATAAAAAACTGATTATTGGAGTGGTAGGCTGTATGGCCGAACGAGTGAAAGATGAATTAATCAATAAACATGGTGTTCATATCGTTGTAGGTCCGGATGCATATTTGGATATTCCAAATTTGATTGGAAGTGTGGAGCATGGAAATAAAACCATTAATGTAGAACTTTCAACTACCGAAACTTATAGTGAAATACTTCCTACACGCATTGGTAAATCCATTTCGGGGTTTATTTCCATTATGCGTGGTTGTAATAATTTTTGTTCTTATTGCATTGTTCCTTACACACGCGGAAGAGAACGAAGTCGTGATGTGGAAAGCATTTTGAACGAACTCAAAGATTTACAAGCTAAGAATTATAAAGAAGTGACTTTACTGGGTCAAAATGTAAATTCATATCACATCGCAAAAGCCGGTGAATTGATTGAGTTTCCAGAATTGTTGCGCATTGTAGCCGAAGCTGCACCCGAAATTCGTTTCAGGTTTTCAACTTCGCACCCCAAAGATATGACCGATTGTACACTAGAAACCATTGCGCAATATCCCAACTTATGTAAAGCAATACATTTACCCGTACAATCGGGCAGTGACGCAATTTTGAAATTGATGAACCGAAAATATACCCGTGAATGGTATTTGGAACGTATTGCAGCTATTCGTCGCATTTTGCCCGAAGCATCCATAAGTACTGATGTGTTTTGTGGTTTTCATGGCGAAACGGAAGTAGATCATCAGCTTACACTTTCACTCTTACGTGAGGTTAATTTCGATTTGGCATTTATGTTTAAATATTCCGAACGTCCCGGAACTTTTGCTGCCAAAAATTTACCGGATAATATACCCGAAAAAGAAAAATTACGTCGGTTAGCCGAAATTATTGATGTACAACGAGAATTGACGCATCAGGGAAATCATCGTGATATTGGAAAAACTTTCGAAGTATTGGTCGAAGGATTTTCCAAAAAGTCGAAAGAACAACTTTTTGGTCGTACATCACAAAATAAAGTGGTAATTTTCCCACGAATTAATAGACATATTGGCGAAACTATTCAAGTAAAAATTTTAAGTGCTTCTTCGGCGGCACTTATTGGCGAAGTAATAGAATAACAAAGTATTTTTGAATTATTACGATGGCGGCAAATTTATTGTCGCCATTTTTGTTAACTTAATATTTAATTTAGAATACCCTAGCTAGTTAATTAATGTAAACAAGACAGAAGTAAAATAATTAAAGAAATTTTTCCGCAATGATTTGTTTTGTTTAAATCAATGTTGTACTTTTATGCAAAATTTCAAAAAAGTCAACAATTTATATGATTTTGTTGAAATTGAGCGAATTGGTAGTCCAAATTTTTTTGAATATTGACAACATTTACGGCATATTGCTATTTTAAGTAAATTAACAATAAATAGTTTGAGTTTTGTTGTATTTTACTTTAAACTTCTAGAATATTAATCGTAATTGTATTTCATTCTTCTTTTTTGATTAACGAGTAACAATTCCAATTTTAAAACTTTGAATAGAAAATATATTTAGATATAATCACAAAAGTAAAAGCAAATTATGACAAAATTGAAAACTTTGGCTGATCTTAAAAAAATGAAGGAATTGCTTGAAGCTTGCAGTGCAAAATACCTTAAGCATCTCCATGTTTGTGGAGGTACCGGTTGCCATGCTGCTCAAAGTAAATGCCTGAACTTTAACCTTAATGAAATTTTAACAGACAAAGGATTAGATCAAGAAGTGCTGGTTACAATGACAGGATGTTTTGGTTTCTGCGAAAAAGGACCGATTGTAAAAGTGTTGCATGACAATACTTTATACACCGAAGTGACACCAAAAGATGCCCGAGAAATTGTAGAAGAGCATATTGTAAAAGGTAACAAAGTTGAACGAATGTTTTACACCGATCCCGCAACAAACGTTCAGGTTAGCGATTCTCAGAAAATGGGATTTTACAAGAAACAACATCGTATTGCTTTACGAAATTGTGGCGCAATCAATCCTGAAAATATTGAAGACTCTATCATAAATGACGGTTATCTGGCACTTGGGAAAGTGCTCACACAGATGAATGCCCAACAAACCATCGATATTATTAAAAAATCTGGACTAAGAGGTCGTGGAGGTGGAGGTTTTCCTACGGGCTTGAAATGGGAAATAACCAGCAAAGTGGCTGCTGATCAAAAGTATGTAGTTTGTAATGCAGATGAAGGAGATCCTGGTGCATTTATGGATCGTGCTATTTTGGAAGGCGACCCTCATTCGGTCATTGAGGCCATGGCCATTTGCGGTTATTCTATTGGTGGAACAAAAGGGTTGGTTTATATTCGTGCCGAATATCCATTGGCAATTACCCGATTAAAAATGGCAATTAATCAGGCACGTGAGCTTGGATTATTAGGCGAAAATATAATGGGAACCGGCTTCAATTTCGACATAGAATTGCGTTACGGAGCTGGTGCATTTGTTTGTGGCGAGGAAACTGCTTTAATTCTTTCTATGGAAGGCTTGCGGGGTGAACCAACTTTCAAACCACCATTTCCTTCAGTTTCAGGCTATTTAAACAAGCCAACCAATGTGAACAATGTAGAAACATTTGTCAATATTCCAGTTATAATTAATAAAGGCGGAGATTGGTATGCAAGCATTGGAACTGAAAAATCGAAGGGTACTAAAGTATTTGCTTTAGCCGGAAAAATCAACAATGTTGGTTTAATTGAAGTGCCTATGGGAATAACGCTTCGCGAAATTATTTTCGAAATTGGTGGTGGAATAAAAGATGGCAAAAAATTTAAAGCTGTTCAAACCGGAGGACCTTCGGGTGGCTGTTTGACAGAGAAACACCTTGACACAGCTATTGACTATGACAACCTTGTCGAAGCAGGTTCAATGATGGGTTCGGGCGGGATGATTGTGCTTGACGAAGATGATTGTATGGTTTCCGTAGCAAAATTTTACCTCGACTTCATTGTCGAAGAATCCTGCGGAAAATGTACTCCTTGCCGCATTGGAAACAAACGCTTGTACGAAATTCTCGAAAGAATTACACAGGGCAAAGGCACTATGGAAGATATGGAGAGATTAAAAAACCTAAGTTCAGTAATTAAGGATACTTCGTTGTGCGGATTGGGTCAAACTTCTCCAAATCCTGTTCTTTCTACTATTTTAAATTTTAAAGAAGAGTACTTGGAACACATTATCGACAAAAAATGTCGAGCAGGTCAATGTAAGTCATTGCTACATTACTACATTGAACCCGACCAATGTGTGGGTTGTACGGCTTGTAAACGCTGCTGTCCAGTGAATGCAATTACTGGCGACAAAAAACAAGCACATGTGATTAATCAGGATTTATGTATTAAGTGTGGTGCTTGTGAAGAAAAATGTGCATTCGATGCCATCAGTATTAAATTAGAAAAAAATAAGCTCGTAGAACATGGAAATGATTAAACTTAAAATAGATAATAAAATTGTAGAAGTCGAAAAAGGAACTTCACTTTTAAAGGCAGCCAGAAAAGTCGGAATCGAGATACCTTCACTTTGTCATTTCGAACTTTGCGATATGAAAATTGAAAATAAGCCCGGTGGCTGCCGAGTTTGCGTGGTAGAAGTTGAAGGTCGTAAAAATCTTGCTCCTTCTTGTGCTACAGAAGCCATTGAGGGAATGGTTGTGAATACACATAATATCCGTGTGTTGAATGCACGCCGAACCATTGTTAAATTAATGATTTCCGATCATCCATTCGATTGTTTGGTGTGTGCAAAGTCCGGAAGTTGTGAGTTGCAAAGCATTGCCACTAAATTTGGAATTCGGGACATTCCATATCAGGGTGAGAAATCAACTTATCGTAAAGATACGTCACCGTCCATCATTCGCGATGTAGATAAATGTATTATGTGTCGTCGTTGCGAAATGATGTGCAATGAAATACAAACGGTTGGTGCCTTATCGGCTGTTAATAGAGGATTTAAATCGGTAGTTGCACCTGCATTTGAAATGGATTTAGAGAAATCACCTTGTACCTATTGCGGACAATGTGTTTCGGTATGTCCAACCGGTGCATTGACAGAAGTTGACCATTCTAATGATGTACTTCGCGCCCTTTCCGATAAATCAAAAACTGTTATAGTGCAAACGGCTCCTGCTGTACGTGCAGCTTTGGGCGAAGAATTTGGCTTAGAACCAGGCACTTCGGTGACAGGGAAAATGGTTGCTGCTTTACGTCGTTTGGGCTTTAAGTACGTGTTCGATACTGATTTTGCTGCCGATCTTACTATTATGGAGGAAAGCACAGAGTTGTTGGGTCGTTTGAACCGTCATTTGAGTGGTGATACGACTGTGAAATTACCAATGCTGACTTCTTGTTGTCCGGGTTGGGTAAACTTTTTTGAACATAACTTCTCTGATTTGTTGGATATTCCTTCGACGGCCAAATCGCCGCAACAAATGTTTGGAGCAATAGCAAAATCATATTTTGCTGAGAAAATTGGCGTAAACCGCAAAGATTTAGTAGTTGTTTCAATCATGCCTTGTCTGGCAAAAAAATATGAATGTCAACGCGATGAATTTAAGGTAGATGGTAATCCGGATGTTGACTTTTCATTATCTACACGTGAGTTGGCATTATTTATTAAACAGGCAAATATTGATTTTATGGATTTGCCGGAAGAAGGATTTGATAATCCGATGGGCGAATCAACAGGCGCTGGTGTTATTTTTGGTAATACGGGTGGTGTTATTGAAGCGGCTTGTCGCACAGCCTACGAATTGCATACCGGAAAAACACTGGAAAAAGTGGATCTGAAATTATTACGTGGTATGGAGGGTATTCGTTCGGCAACTATTGATTTTGATGGATTGCCTTTTAATATCGGTATAGCACACGGATTGGCCAATGCGCGTAAACTATTGAATGACGTTAGAGCAGGAGTATCGAAATATCATGCCATTGAAATTATGGCTTGTCCCGGTGGCTGTATTGGTGGTGGTGGTCAGCCGTTCCATCATGGTGACAGTGAAATTTTGAAAAAACGCGCTGCTTCGCTTTATAGCGAAGATAATGGAAAAGTATTACGTAAATCGCATCAAAATCCTGATATTATTAAATTGTACGATGAGTTTTTAGGTGAACCTTGTGGTCATAAATCTCATAAATTATTGCATACTACGTATTTTGATAAAGGTAATGAAGTGTCTATTCATGAGTAATTTACAATAGATAAAAGTCTTTTAACACAGAAAAATAATTATAAAATTCAGTCGTATGATTAGCAAAATAATATCTGAGGATAATACAATTAAAACAGGAGATGCAATAAAAACGTCGAAGGAAGCTGGTGAAATAATACAAAAATTAGATAAAACATCGACTATGTATACGTATGCTTCAGCAGATAAAGATAAAGTAAAAGTTAAGTTTCGTCTATCAGATGACAAAATTAACAAAATAAAGGAAATCTGTCAATTATTTAATAATGAAGCAGGAGAACTTATCAATGTACTACATCAAACTCAACAGGCTTTTGGTTATTTACCAGCTGAAGTACAGGAAGTAATCGCTCATTCGTTGAATATTTCAACTGCACGTGTTTATGGCGTGGTTACTTTTTACTCCTATTTCACTATGATTCCAAAAGGTCGTTTTCCAATTTCAATTTGTACAGGAACTGCATGTTATGTAAGAGGTGCGGAAAAAGTACTTGAAGAGTTCAAACGACAATTGGGTATTTCAGTTGGCGAAACTTCAACAGATGGTAAATTCTCGATAAGTTGCTTGCGCTGCGTGGGTGCATGTGGATTGGCACCGGTAATTCTGGTTGGTGAAAAAGTGTACGGACGAGTTTCGCCCGATGGAGTAAAAGCTATTATTGAAGCATATAAAGATAGGTAATTATCAAATTTTACAAGTAATAATAACAGCCCATATAATTAAAGATTTTTTTCTGTAATAGCTTGTAATGTCGAAACAATTTACTACTTTTGTATCACTTTTAGAGAGAATTGTTTGGAATTATTATTTTGTATTTCAGCGTATTAAATAATATACAAACTCCTATATAATATAAACTAAAACAAAAATTTATGTGGTTACTTGACTCCTCAATTGGGCGAAAGCTTATTATGAGTATCACGGGGGTGTTTCTCGTGATATTTTTATTGTTTCACAGCATTATGAATATTGTGGTGATTATTTCGCCCGAAGGATATAATGCTATCTGTGCATTTCTAGGCGCAAATTGGTATGCTTTAGTAGGTACAAGTATGCTGGCAGCTGGTTTTGTTTTTCACATTTTGTATGCTCTGTATCTTACTTTTCAGAATATGAGGGCACGAGGCCAACAGAAGTACTCTGTAACTAAAAATCAAAAAAGTGTGGATTGGGCTTCTCAAAACATGTTGGTGTTGGGAATTATTGTGCTCGGTTTCCTTGGCTTACACATGTTTAACTTTTGGTACAAAATGCAATTTGCAGAAATTAGTGGTATTCATACCGGACAATTTGACCCAGCCAATGGTGCTGCTTATGTAGAAGATTTATTTAGTAATTGGGCATATTGCGTGCTTTACATTGTATGGCTGTCGGCACTGTGGTTTCACATTACACATGGAGTTTGGAGTGCATTGCATACATTGGGTTTGAATAATAGAACTTGGTTGCCACGTGTAAAAATGTTTGCAAATATAATTTCATCCATAGTGATTTTGATGTTTATGTCTATCCCTGTTTATTACTTATTTGGGTGTGCAACCTAATTGTAAATTCTAAAATTGTAAATTAAATTATGGCAAAGAAACAAGAATCTACTGCGGTAGAAGCAACAAAAATAGATGCTAGAATTCCGGAGGGTGTTTTAGCTGAAAAATGGAGTAATTACAAAGCCCATCAAAAATTAGTAAATCCATCCAATAAACGTCGATTGGATATTATCGTTGTCGGTACTGGACTTGCCGGTTCTTCGGCTGCTGCGTCGATGGCCGAATTGGGTTTCAATGTATTAAACTTTTGTATTCAGGATTCTCCCCGTCGTGCGCATTCTATTGCTGCACAAGGTGGTATCAATGCTGCAAAAAATTATCAAAACGATGGCGACTCGGTTTACCGTCTTTTCTACGATACTATCAAAGGTGGCGATTATCGCGCCCGCGAAGCCAATGTATATCGTTTGGCCGAAGTGTCCAACGGAATTATCGACCAATGTGTGGCACAAGGTGTTCCATTTGCCCGTGAATATGGCGGCTTGCTCGACAACCGTTCATTTGGTGGAGCTCAGGTTTCGCGTACTTTTTATGCAAAAGGACAAACCGGACAACAATTATTACTTGGTGCATATTCGGCTTTAAGCCGTCAGGTAGGCAAAGGAGCTGTCAAATTGTTTTCGCGTTACGAAATGTTGGATGTTGTAATTATCGATGGTCGTGCCCGTGGTATTATTGCCCGTAATTTGGTTTCGGGCAAAATTGAAAGATTTTTTGCGCATGCGGTGGTAGTTGGAAGCGGTGGTTACGGAAATACTTTTTTCCTTTCGACCAATGCCATGACTTCAAATGCATCGGCTGCGGTTCAAATGTATAAAAAAGGAGCATATATTTCAAATCCTGCCTATTGTCAAATTCACCCGACCTGTATTCCGGTTCACGGCGAAACTCAATCGAAACTGACTTTGATGTCGGAATCATTGCGTAACGATGGTCGTATTTGGGTGCCAAAACTGAAAGAGGATGCTGAAGCTATCCGTGCCGGAAAGAAAAAAGCAACCGATTTGAAAGAAGATGAACGCGATTATTACCTCGAACGCCGTTATCCTGCTTTTGGTAACTTAGTGCCCCGCGATGTGGCTTCACGTGCTGCCAAAGAACGTTGCGATGCAGGTTATGGAGTTGGTAATACCGGTTTGGCTGTTTATCTTGATTTTTCTTCGTCCATCGAGCGTTTAGGTGAAAATACTATCCGTGCCCGTTACGGAAACCTTTTCCAAATGTATGAAAAAATTGTTGACGAAAATCCATATAAAATGCCTATGATGATTTATCCGGCCATTCACTACACAATGGGTGGCGTTTGGGTGGATTACGAATTACAAACTTCGGTCAAAGGTTTATTCTGTATTGGTGAAGCCAATTTTTCCGATCATGGTGCAAACCGTTTGGGTGCTTCGGCTTTGATGCAGGGTTTGGCCGATGGATATTTTGTATTACCATATACCATTCAGAATTATTTAGCCGATCAGATTCAAGTACCACGTTTAAGTACCGATTTACCAGAGTTTGACCAAGCCGAAAAAGGGATTCGCGCCAAAATCGAAAAAATCATGAAAATTCAGGGTGATACATCTGTCGATTCTATTCATCGTGAATTGGGTTTAATCATGTGGGATTTTGTAGGTATGGGACGTAACAAAGCAGGTTTGGAAACAGCATTGGAAAAAATAAAAGCAGTTCGTCATGAATTCTGGACAAAAGTGTATGTTCCGGGTGTAAGTACCGATTTGAATGTGGAACTCGAAAAAGCCTTACGTATGGCCGATTTTATCGAAATCGGCGAACTCATTGCCCGTGACGCTTTGATGCGCGAAGAATCGTGTGGCGGTCACTTTCGCGAAGAATACCAAACACCGGATGGTGAAGCACTTCGTAACGACGAAGAATTCTCATTTGCTTCATGTTGGAAATTCAATGGCGAAGGTGAAGAACCCGAATTGCTGAAAGAAGCACTCGATTATGAATTTGTTCATCGTCAACAACGGAATTATAAGGCGTAAGATAGTAACTAGTTACAAGTTACTAGTTACAAGAAAAGAGGTTTTCATTTAAAAGTAGATAAATGATTAGCATATGACCAGTCATAAAGATCTAAAAGTTTGGCAAAAGGGAATTGATTTAGTGAAATTAATCTATGAAATCACTAGTTCGTTTCCGACCAACGAACAATTTGGATTGGTATCGCAAATGAGAAGAGCTGCAGTTTCAATACCTTCAAATATTGCTGAAGGTTGTGGCCGAAATTCCGATAAGGAATTGGTTCATTTTCTTTATATTTGCTTGGGCTCAGCCTCTGAACTAGAAACACAAATTATTATTTCCCAAGAGTTAGATTTTTTAGAAAAAGAAAAATCTGAACAAATTCAGATTCTTGTTTTCGAAATAATAAAAATGACTTCTTCGCATATTAAATCTATTAAAGTTCGTACAGAAATATAATAAATAAATTACTAATAACTGTTACACTACCAGCTTCCGGTTCTTTAAACTTGTAACTCGTAACTTGTAACTCGTAACTATATTCCCATGGAAAAAAATATAAATTTAACGTTAAAAATTTGGCGTCAAGCCGGTCCTAAAGTAAAAGGCGAATTCGAAACTTATAAATTGGACAATGTATCGACCGATAATTCATTCCTCGAAATGCTCGACATTCTGAATGAAAAATTAGTTAAAGAACGCAAAGAACCAATTGCATTTGATCATGATTGCCGCGAAGGAATTTGTGGAATGTGTAGTTTGTTTATTAATGGTCATCCGCACGGACTTGATGGTGAAACCACAACTTGCCAGCTTCATATTCGTCGTTTTCACAACGGTCAAACCATTACAATTGAGCCTTGGCGTTCGGCGGCATTTCCTGTAATCAAAGATTTGATGGTCGATCGTGGCGCTTTTGATAAAATAATTCAAGCCGGAGGTTATGTATCTGTCAATACCGGTGGCGTACCTGATGGAAATGCAATTCCGATTTCGAAAGTTTTTGCCGACGAGGCAATGGACGCAGCTTCGTGCATTGGTTGTGGAGCCTGTGCCGCTACCTGTAAAAACGGTTCAGCCATGTTGTTTGTAGCAGCTAAAGTAAGTCAACTGGCATTACTACCACAGGGAAAAGTGGAAGCAGCACATCGTGCTAAAGCCATGGTAGCCAAAATGGATGAACTTGGTTTCGGTAATTGTACCAATACCGGAGCTTGCGAAGCCGAATGCCCCAAAGCCATTTCTATTTCGCATATTGCCCGCTTGAACCGTGAATTTTTAAGTGCTAAATTTAAAGATTAATTACCTGCTTAATAATAATAAAAAAAGACCATATCGGTATTCGATATGGTCTTTTTTTGTGCAATAGAAACACTAGAATTTATTTCTGATTATCTATCTGGTATATTCCGTTTTGCATCTTATGAATTAATTTTAACTTCAATTTATGTCATTAAAATTCTACTTTTTGTTAGTTCAACTTATCTAGCTGAATTCCGAAAAAAAAATACTGATATTTACTGTTTTAATTCTATTTGTAAAAAACAATCTATATATTTGCATGTAATTGGAATGAATTTGCATTTTTATGTTTTAAAAGTGTGATTCCTCAGAGAAATTTCATTTTAATTGATATCAAAGCAAGCTGATAACCCTTAATTCAGGACTGAAATGCACATGCTAAAAGATAAAAAGTTGAAAGAATTTCGTTACGGCGAAGATTCGATGACCATTGGAAATGCACTCAACTTAGCCCGTGGTATTGAAAAAGGAATTTTGACTGCTGAAGTACAGGCTAAAGTACAGATGAACAGAGAGGTAGTGCAACAGATTGTTAGCAAACGGAAAATAGTATATGGCATAAATACCGGTTTCGGACCATTGTGCACTACATTGATTGGCAAACAAGATACCCGAAAACTCCAGTACAACCTGTTGATGAGCCACAGTGTAGGTGTTGGTAACCCGATTGACAAGGAAATTGCTAGTCTGATGTTGATACTCAAGGTTCACGCCTTGTGCAAAGGATATTCGGGCATTGCCATCGAAACTATCGAACGTATTTTTTGGCATATCGATAATGATGTTATTCCTTATGTGCCCGAACAGGGTTCTGTCGGTGCATCCGGCGATTTGGCACCACTTTCGCATTTATTTCTGCCACTTGTTGGATTGGGAAATGTTTGGTATAAAAACCAGCTAAAACCTATGTCCGAAGTTTTGGAACTGTTGAGCATGAAACCGGTTGATTTGGGACCAAAAGAAGGTTTAGCGTTGATAAACGGAACGCAGTTTATAAGTGCTCATGCGGTTATTTTGTTGGAAAAATTCCAGAATTGCCTCGATCATGCCGATATCATTGCAGCCATCGACCACGAAGCCATGATGGGTTCTGTCAAATGTTTTGATGAAGAATTGCACAATCTCCGACCCTATTCCGGCAGTTTGTATGTGGCAAAACGCATGCGGGCACTGCTTCATCATTCACAAATTGTCACTTCGCATAAAAATTGCCACCGGGTTCAAGATCCATATTCGCTGCGCTGCATTCCGCAGGTTCATGGTGCTTCGCGCAATGCCTGGCTGCATCTGAAAGAAACCATTCTTATAGAAATTAACTCGGTTACCGACAATCCCATTATTTTTTCTGAAGATAAAACCATTAGTGGTGGGCATTTCCATGGTCAACCCATTGCCATGCCCATCGATTATGCCGGACTGGCAGCAGCCGAATTGGGTAATATTGCCGATCGTCGGGTTTATTTGTCGATGATGGAAAGTGTTCCCGGATTACCAAAATTACTTATGAAACACACCGGACTGAATTCGGGATTTATGATTTTACAATATACCACAGCAGCATTGGTAAGCGAAAATAAAACACAGTGTTTTCCTGCCAGTGCCGACAGTATTCCCACTTCGCTCGGTCAGGAAGACCATGTGAGCATGGGTTCTATCGGCGTTCGCAAAAGCCTGCGTATTGTTGCTAATCTTGAAAAAATTCTGGCTATCGAAATGCTGACAGCTGCACAAGGATTCGATTTTCGCCGACCGCTGAAGTCGGGTGTGTTGGTCGAAGAAGCCCACAAACTGATACGTGAACAAATTCCCTTTGCCGATACCGACCGGATATTCTCCGACGACATTGAAAAAGCCATTGGGTTGATTCAGTCAAAACGCATTATAAGTCACTTGAATCAGAGTGTCGTGAAACATCATATTGATTTTAAAAACGAAAATCATGAATTATTCGGAATTTATTGAGAAATACGCTTCCCATCCGCATTATAAAGCTCCGACAGGAAATCAGTTGCAAGCGAGGTCATGGCAAACGGAAGCACCGTTACGGATGTTCCTGAATAATCTGGACGCTGAAGTGGCCGAAGATCCCGCGAACCTGATTGTGTATGGTGGAACAGGACAGGCTGCCCGTAATACCGATGCAGTAAAAGAAATTATTCGAATTCTACTCGAAATGGATGAAAATGTTTCACTTTTGGTTCAATCCGGCAAACCGATTGGATTGGTTCGGTCACATCCACAGGCACCACGGGTGATGATTGCCAATAGCAACCTCGTTCCTGCCTGGGCAACTTGGGAGCATTTCGAAGAATTGAAATCGAGAGGTTTGATGATGTATGGGCAAATGACTGCCGGTAGTTGGATTTACATTGGTTCACAGGGAATTTTGCAAGGAACTTTTGAAACATTTGTGGAGTGTGGCAGAAAATATTTCAACGGAAATTTAAATTCAAAACTAATTGTTTCGGGAGGAATTGGAGGAATGAGTGGCGCTCAACCACTCGCTGCAACTATGGCAGGAGCTGTTTTTCTCGGTGTGGATGTGGATGCTGAACGAATAAAAAAACGGCTGGATACGCGGTATCTCGATAAAATGACTTCGGATTACAGTGAAGCAATAGGCTGGATTCTTGAAGCCAAAGAAAAAGGAGAAGTGCTTTCGGTAGGATTAGTAGGCGATATTGGCGATGTTCTAGAAAAACTATTGAGCGACAGCATTATTCCAGATATTCTTACCGATCAGACTTCGGCTCACGATCCGTTGCACGGATATGTTCCCAATGGATTGACCCTGAAAGAAGCTTATGAAATGAGAAAATCAAACCCGACAGCATATAAAGAGCGTTCGCTGAAAAGCATGGCACGTCATGTGGGTTTCATGCTCGAAATGCAAAAACGGGGGAGCATAACATTCGATTATGGAAATAACTTGCGTGAGTTTGCTCATCAGGGTGGCGAAATACATGCTTTCGATTATGATGGTTTTGTTCCTAAATTTATTCGTCCGCTTTTCTGCGATGGCAAAGGTCCCTTTCGCTGGGTGGCACTTTCGGGCGATCCTGAAGATATTTTTACTACAGACAGAGAATTAATGAAACTTTTTTCTGAAAATGAGCATTTAATTAAATGGCTGACAGAAGCACAGGAAAAAGTTCCATTTCAGGGATTGCCAAGTCGTATTTGTTGGTTGGGAATGAGTGAACGCGAAAAAGCAGGTTTGATGTTTAATCAATTGGTAAAAGAAGGAAAAGTAAAAGCACCGATTGTTATTGGACGCGATCATCTGGATTGTGGCTCGGTAGCTTCACCCAATCGTGAAACGGAAGGAATGTTGGATGGCAGTGACGCCGTTTCCGACTGGCCATTGCTCAATTTAATGGCAAATACAGGCGGTGGTGCAACTTGGGTTTCGTTCCATCACGGTGGCGGTGTTGGCATTGGTTATTCACAACATGCGGGCATGGTAGTAATAGCCGATGGAACCGACAGGGCAGCCGAATGCCTGAGTCGTGTTTTGTACAACGATCCGGCAATGGGAATTTATCGTCATGCCGACGCAGGATATGAAATTGCTATAGAAAACAGAAGAAAATTTGATATGAATTTTAATTTATGATACTTACCGGACCTTTCAAACAATTGCTTACCATGGATAAATTGCCCGAAAAAGGTCATTTATCCGATGAACAAATGGAAATCATTCCTGATGGTGGAATTGTGCATCACAATGGAAAGATAGTTGCAGTTGGTAATTTTGAACAGTTAAAAGTCCTATTTTCGGATGCCAATATTGAATTATTAGAAGGTGATTTTGTCGGTTTGCCCGGAATGATTGATGTTCATACCCATATTTGTTGGGCGGGATCACGGGCAACTGACTATGACATGCGCCTTGCCGGAAAAAGTTACCTCGAAATTGCTGAATCGGGTGGTGGAATTTGGAGTACCGTTCAGAAAACACGTGAAGCATCGATTGCCGAACTGGCTGAATTAACCACTCAACGTGCACAAAAACTACTGGAACAGGGCGTTACAACTATTGAGGTAAAAAGTGGATATGGATTATCGATTGAACAGGAGTTAAAAATACTGGAAGCAATAAAACTCGCAGATAGCAATTCAATTGCCGATTTAATTCCAACTTGTCTTGCAGCACACATTTTACCAAAAGATTTTAAAGGTAACGAAAATGAATATTTGCAACATATTATAGAAAAATTATTGCCCGAAATAAAGAAAAGAAAATTATCAAATCGAATTGATATTTTTATTGAAAAAAGTGCTTTCTCAGTTACAGCAGCCAGAAAATATTTGATGAAAGCAAAAGAAATGGGTTTTGATATTACGATTCACGGCGACCAGTTTAGTGTTAGTGTTGGTGCTGTAGCATTGGCAAACGAAGTTCAGGCGTTGAGTATCGATCATCTGGAAGCAGCAAATAAGGCGGAAATTGCTTTTTTGGCAATGAGGAATGTCATTCCTGTTGTATTGCCGGGTGCATCTATTGGATTGGGCGAACCTTTTGCACCCGCACACCAATTACTTGATGCCGAAACTTCACTGGTTATTGCTTCCGACTGGAATCCAGGTTCTGCACCAATGGGAAATTTATTGGTAGAAGCAGCTTTGTTGGGAGTTTATGAAAAACTGACTTCAGCAGAAGTACTTGCTGCACTGACTTGCAGAGCCGCTAATGCCTTAAAAAAACAGGACAGGGGAATTTTAAAACAAGGTTATATCGCCGATTTTATTGCATTTAAAACGAATGATTTTCGGGAAATAATCTACCGACAAGGAGAATTAAGACCTGGTAAAGTATGGAAGACAGGGAAACAAGCCCTCTAAAATAAGCCACCAAAATTCACCGATGTGGGACTTTAAGAACGGAAGTTCTAAAATGCTAGCAAACAAGCAACAAAATAATATGAAACACGAATCAAATCAATCTTTATCTAAAGAGAATGTAAAATCAGAGCTAATCCAAAATTTCCACCAGCGGGGGGATTCAGGAGGGCTTCAAATCATTGAATGCGTTCCCAATTTCAGCGAGGGTCGTGATATGGGAATTATCAATAAAATTCTCGAAGTGATTAAATCGGAAGATGGTGTGAAACTCATTGATGTTGATCCCGGAAAAGCCACGAACCGCACTGTAGTAACTTTTGTAGGTGAACCAAAACAGGTTTGTGAAGCGGCTTTTCGTGCAGTGAAAATGGCTGCAGAGCTTATCGATATGAGCAAACACAAAGGTGAACATCCACGTTTTGGAGCCACAGATGTGCTTCCATTAATTCCAATTAAAGGTATTAGCATGGACGAAACTGCTGAATATGCCTGTAAATTAGGAAAACGTATTGCTAATGAATTGGGTATTCCGATTTATTTTTACGAATTTGCTGCAATAGAAGAAAAACGCCGTAATCTGGCAGATTGCCGTGCAGGCGAATACGAAGGATTGCCACAAAAACTTGCCAATCCTGTATGGAAACCCGATTCTGGTCCGACTAAATTCAATGAACAGGTATGTAAAACTGGAGCAACAGCAGTGAGTGCCCGTAATTTTTTGATAGCCTACAATGTGAATCTCAATACCACTTCCACACGTTGGGCAAATGCAATAGCTTTTGATATTCGTGAGAAAGGACGTGTTAAAAGGGCTGGAAATTCATTGACAGGAAAAATTGAGAAAGACGAATATGGTCAACCGGTGTACATTCAGGGATTGTTGAAAGGTGTTAAAGGAATCGGTTGGTACATAGAAGAATACGGCATCGCCCAGTTGTCGTTCAATATCACCGATACAACAGCTGTTTCTATGCATCAGGTTTTTGAATTGGCTTGTGAACGGGCAGCTATGCGTGGAATTCGTGTTACCGGCTCCGAATTGGTGGGTGTTGTTCCGTTGCAGGCAATGCTCGATGTCGGAAAATATTTTTTACGTAAACAACATCGTTCTACCGGTATTTCGGACAAGGAAATTTTGAAAATTGCTGTTAAATCACTTGGTTTGGATGAGTTGGCTCCTTTTGATCCGAAAAAGAAAATTATTGAATACCTTATGGAAAATGAATCACCAAAAAAGTTGGTTGACTTCACTGTTAGAGAATTTACACACGAAACAGCTTCCGAATCGGCTGCACCCGGTGGTGGCTCTGTCGCTGCCTGTATGGGTGCCATGGGTGCTGCTTTGGGAACAATGGTGGCAAATTTGTCGGCTCATAAAAAAGGCTGGGACGACCGTTGGGAAGAATTTACCTATTGGGCAGAAAAAGGCAAAACAGCACATGATGAATTGCTCCAGCTGATTGACGAAGACACACAGGCTTTCAATGCTATTATGAATGCTTATGGGCTTCCCCAAAAAGATGATAAAGAAAAACAGTTAAGAAAAGATGCCATTCAACATGCCACCCGAAAAGCCATGGAAATTCCGTTCAGAGTAATGCAGGTCAGTTACGAATCGATGGAAGTAATGATGGAAATGGCTCAAACCGGTAATCCGAATTCGGTTTCAGATGCGGGAGTTGGAGTACTTGCTGCACGATCTGCAGTTTTAGGGGCTGCACTCAATGTAAAAATCAATGCAGGTAGTCTGACGGACAAAGAATTTGTGACTCAACTGCTTAAAAAAGTTACTGAAATGGAACAAAATACCATCGAGTTGGAAAGTCAGATTTTGGAGATTGTGAATCGAAAGATAGGTGGAGTTTAGTCAGAAATAAATTAATAAAAAGTTTTTTTATTCGAGTTTCTGTTTATTAAATATTATTTTTCAATACATTGTTGTCCGCTAAAAGCGGTATTTAAAAATTTATTGTTGTTATAAGGTC
>JACDZJ010000108.1_pt1 | contig 38376 bp, 34 predicted proteins | sample 7365721 | NCBI WGS metagenome assembly JACDZJ01 (sample SAMN15143480, study PRJNA637477) | pond metagenome | biome: freshwater wetland ecosystem [ENVO:00000243]; feature: pond [ENVO:00000033]; material: pond water [ENVO:00002228]; isolation source: pond water containing pink berries ... | reverse complement strand
GACCACCACCAGCGGCCTGACCAATACCGGCGACTTCGCCAATTCGGGCAACCTGAGCACCGGTACGCTGGCAACCACCGGCAACGCGACAGTCGGCGGCGACTTGGCGGTGGCCGGCCGGACCACCACCAGCGGCCTGACCAATACCGGCGACTTCGCCAATTCGGGCAACCTGCGCACCGGTACGCTGGCAACCACCGGCAACGCGACAGTCGGCGCCAACTTAGCGGTCAATGGTCAGACCAGCACCACAGGCATCACGAATACCGGTAACATCACCAATACGGGCAACCTGAGCACCGCCACACTGAACACCACGGGGGCCGCCACGGTCGGCGGTAACCTGACGGTCAATGGCAATACGACCTTGAAGGGCGGTTTGAATGTCGGCAGCCTGAACACCGGCGGTATCACCGCCTCCGGTCCCATCAACGCCAACGGCGGCCTGCGCGTCGCTCCCGGCCAACGCGCAGACTTCGGCGGCAATCGCCTTCAGAATGTCGGCAACGGTGTCGATGTCAACGACGCAACGAACGTCGGTCAGTTGAATCGCGCGACCGACGAGATGAAGGACTACTCCGCCCGCGGCACCGCGACCGCAATGGCCATGGACGTGCTGCTGCCCGACCCGGACAAGAACTTCCGGCTCAACCTCGGCTATGGCTACTATGACAGCCAGTCGGCCGTCGGTCTGACCGGTGCCGGGCGAATCAACAAAGATGTCGCATTGTATTTCGGCATCGGCACCGACACGGATGGCGATGAACTCGGCGGCAAGCTCGGCGTCTCTTATCAGTGGTAATCACATCATACGGTGACAGGTCAGGCTCGACCTGTCGCCGCGATTCAGAGCGATTGCCTTAGCTCAAGCATCAGGTGGCTGCGCCATCGTATCGGGAACGACCGGGCAACCAAGCAGCCGACCGACGATGTTGCGCAGGTTCTTAATCAGCGCCGCCCGGCCACTCGCCTGGAAGATCGTCACCAACTCGCCTGCCGGCCGCAGCTGGGCGGCGGCGGCGGCCAGCAGAGCGGCCTCGTCTGAACTCAGTCGACCAGAGCGCAGGGCCGGTCCCAGGCCTTGGCGAGCGGCCGCGGCAAGCGCGGGCAGTGCGGCCTCCAGCGTCCGCTGCCCGGCGGTAAACGACTGTAACTCCGCCTGCTGCACTTGCTGAGCCGAGTCCGCGGCCCACGGCGACCTGCCGGGACGCGGCACGGCAGCGATCAAGGCCGCGGCAACCGCGGGGTCGAGCCGACGCAATGGACCCGGCAGCAGCACCGGCAACCGCGCCTCCAGCCGCCGCCCGGCCGCGCCGAGGAAGGTCGCGCCCGACCGACTCACGCGACGCAGCATGACCAGCGCGTGCTCGGCGCTCGCGGCATTGCGGCTCAGACCGATCTGCACCAGCCGATAGCCGCCGGCGGACCAGAAGCCGAGCAGGCCAGGAGTGGCCCCAAAGCTCGTACCCAAGAGATCAATTCCCTCCAACCGCGCAGAGCTATAGAGCGCGCGCAGCAATCGGCGGCCCAGGCCCCGACGCGCCAGCACCGGGTGCACAGCGATGCGAACCACCCGCAGGTAACGCAGCCGCGGTGCATCCAGGAGCCCGCCGTGCGCGGAGAGTGTCTGCGGCAGCAGGTGACCCCGCGGTCGCCGACGGCCGTCGTAAACCGCCTGAAGCAGATCCGGATCGGTCAGGCCCCCTTCGGCCACCGCGATCAAGGTACCCGCGACCAGCCCCTGATGGCGCAGCACCAGGACGCGCACGCCGGGCCCGTCGAGCAACAACCGCAGATCGAGCGGCCGGGTCTGGTAATGCGCGAGGACCAAGAGCCCGAAGACCTGCCCGAGCAGGGCGTCATCCACCGCCAAGGCGTCGCGATTCAGACGCTCGGGCTGCCAGGCGGCGGGGTCGATCGACTCCAGGTCGGCGTCGCCGACCGCGGCGGCATCCAGCAGCAGGGCACGAAACACCAATGACTCCAGGGGGTCGTCGGCAGCCCAGCGAATCGGTTGCTCCAGGGTCAGGCCCCGCCAATGGGGAGTCACGCGGTCCAGGGTCTCGCGAAAACGCAGATCGAACCCCCGGCCGGTCCCCTCATAGCCGTGAACCGTGGTCGCGAAGACCACGCGTGGATACTGTTCGAGCAACGCGCTGAGCAGTGGCGCGGGGATACCGGCCGCTTCATCCACCAGCAGCAAGTCCGCGTCCGGATGCGCCTCACGGCAGGCATCGGGTGCCATGAAGACGATGGCCCGGTCACCCGCGCGCAGTCCGCTGCCGTCCGGTCGCAACCCCGGCCAGGCCAGGGCCGCGTGGCGAAACAGGGCGTCGCAAGACGCCCGGTTGGGGGCAGTCACCAGAATACGGTAGGGCCGCGCCGCAGCGGTCGCGGTCTCCGGAGCGAGCAAGCGGGCGGCGGCGAGCCCCAAGGCCGCGCTCTTACCACGCCCGCGGTGTGCGGTGAGCACCAGCGGACGGCGGGGACGACCGCGCGCGTGCCGCAGGATCGCGGTGATGGCGTGCTGCTGGTCAGGGGTCGCCGCAGCGGCGGGATCGACGTCCGGCCAGGATGCGCCGACCGCTGTGTCGTTGATGAATCGAAACGGCAGGTCAGTGACTGAACCGGCAGCGCCGTCCCTCTGCGCGCGGATCACCACCCCGGACTGGGGCGCCAATACCCGCACTAAACGGGCGATGAAGCGCCCTCCCACCGCGTCCGCACCCAGTGGCCAGGATGCGATGCGCGCCGCATGGGGGTCCGGTCGCTGTGACCAGTCGTCAAACGGCGGGGTCAGAATCACCAGCAGGCCGCCCCCGCGCAGGGTTCCGGTGACGGCACCGAACCCGTCCGGATCGAACCCGGACCAGGCGTCATACACCAGTAGCCCACACTCACCGCCGAGCAGACGCGCGCCCGCCGCCAGAGGACGCACGCCTGGGTCGAGCGGACGATCGGAGAGCCAGAACACCGGACGGTCACACGCCGCCGCCGCGACCACGGAGCGCGCCGTGGCGGCCGTCCAGTCCGGATCGCCACTGAGCACCAGGGTCAGTCGATGCCGGAGTGTCCGGGCCGCGACCAGCAATCGGGCAACCAGGGAGACCACGAACTGATTATGACTTCTCCTGCGCTGCGTGTTCTACGCCGGTGTCGCGCGCCGCCATGGACGCCTCTCCGGTGCCGGGCGTGGGCGGCATCGGGTCCGCGTCGGCGTCCGGGAGGCGACGCGGGTCGACCTCATCCTCATCCATGAGAATGCGCCGGCCGTCGCCGTCCAGGTCGTCGAACTGGCCGTTACGAGCCGCCCAGAACAACACGGCGACCGCGACCAGCCCGAGCACGAGCATTCCGGGAATCAGACCGTAGATGACGTCCATTCTCTGTCCTGTTAAAACATTAAACCGCGCCCGCTCCGGCAATCGTCGAGTCTGCCGGGGCCGATCTTATCCAACAACACCGCATACCGCCCGGGGCGCGGTTTAGTTGAACATGCCGCGAATCCGCGCCGAGTTGCCGATCACCGCCAGTGAGCTGATCGGCATGGAGAGCGCGGCGATCAGGGGCGTGATGACGGCGGCCATCGCCAGCGGCACCATGATCAGGTTATAGGCGATCGAGATCGCAATATTCTGCCGGATGGTCCGTAACGTCCGGCGCGACAACTCGGCGGCTTCGAGCACCCGCTCCAGGGCGTCGGACATGAGGACGATATCCGCGCCGGCGATCGAGACATCGGTCCCGCTGCCCATGGCGATGCCGACGTCCGCGCGCACCAGGGCCGGCGCGTCGTTGACCCCGTCGCCGACCATGGCAACCCGCTGTCCAGCGGCCTGCAACTGCGCGATCATCCGGTCCTTGTCCGCCGGCAGGACCTCGGCGATGACTTCGACATCGCCCAATGCGGCGGCGATCCGGCGGGCGACGGCCAGTCGGTCACCGGTCAGCAGGGTCACCCGGATACCCTGGGCGCGCATCCGCGCGACGACCTCGGCCGCCCCCGGCCGCAGCCGATCCTCGGTGGCCAGGACCAGGGTTCCCAGACCCGCGACCGCACAGTGAATCGAACCGGCGTCCACCAGCCACTCAAGGTCTGCCGCGGCGCCCTCGGCCGGGCGCGCCGTCAGACCCTGACGTTCAATCCACTCGGCCGTTCCCACCGCCACCACGACGCCATCGACCAGGCCGCGGATCCCCTGACCGGGCACTACCTCGACCGCAGCGCAGTGTATCCCCTCCAGCCCGATGCCGACACGCGCGCACAAGTCCAGCACCGCCGCCGCTGCCGGATGCTCGGAGAGCCGCTCCAGGGCGCCGACCTGCCGCAGCAGCGACCGCGCGCTGAGATCCAGTCCATCCGCGTCCAGCCGCCGCCACGGGCCGGAACCAACCCGCCACCCGGTCACCTCGGGCCGCCCCAACGTCAGGGTGCCGGTCTTGTCGAAAACAAAGTGGTCGATGTCCGACAAACGCTCCAGCACGGCGCCGTTCTTGACCAGAATACCGCGTGCGGCGCCCAGACCGGAGGCCACCGCCACCGCCATCGGGGTCGCCATGCCAAAGGCGCAGGGACAGGTGATGATCAACACCGAGGTCCCGGCCATGAGGGCGATCTCGATGCCCGTACCCAACCAGATGATGAAGGTCAGGGCGCCGAGCCCCAGGGTGAGCGCGACGAACCAGGGCACGATGCGGTCGGCCAGGCGCTGGATGGGCGCGCGGCTCGACTGGGCATCCTCCACCAGACGGATGATGCGCCCCAAGGCGGTGTCGCGCAGCATCGCCGTGGCGCGCACCCGCAACACCCCGGCGCGATTGATGGTGCCGGCCGATACGGCGGCACCAGTCGTTTTGGGCACCGGCCGGGATTCCCCGGTGAGCATGGACTCGTCGACCTCGCTGGTGCCGTCCGTGACCTCCCCGTCCACCGGCACCCGCTCGCCGGGCCGCACCAGCACCAGTTCCCCGCGGACGATCGAACGCAGCGGGACCACGGATTCACTCCCGTCGCGCAGCACGGTCGCCACCTTGGGCTGGAGGTCGAGCAGCCGCTGGGTCGAGGCCACCGCCTCGCGCTTGGACAACCCCTCCAGAAAACGCCCGACCAGGATCACGAACAGAAAGTTGACCACCGTGTCCCAGTAAACCTCGCCGGTGCGGGTGCCGCTGACCGTAACGTAGAATGAATAGCACCAGGTGATCGTGGCCCCGACGGCGATCGGCAGGTCCATGCTGAGATGCCCCGAGCGCAGTCCCTTCCAGGCGCCCTGGTAGAAGGGATAGCCCGAGTAGAGGAGCGTGGGCGTGGCGAGCAGCAGACCGATCCAGTGAAAGAGCCCGCGAAACTCGCCCTCATCCGCGCCGCTGTAGAGCGCGATGGAGATCCACAGCAGGTTCATCATCGCGAACCCGGCCCAGGCCAAACGATAGAGCAGGTTACGCTCCGCCCGCCGCAGGGCACCCTCGGCCGACTCCGGATCGAAGGGCACCGCGGCATAGCCGATCGCGCCCAGTCGTCCCAGAATACGCGAGAGTTGGATGCGCCCGTTGTTCCAGCGCACGCGCAGCCGCCGCCCGGTCAGATTGACCCGCGCCTCCTCCACCCCCGGCAGCGTCTTGAGCCCGTTCTCGATCAGCCAGACACAGGCGGCGCAGTGGATCCCTTCCACCAGCAGATTGATCTCCCGATCCGCGCGGGCGGTGTCGACAAACTCCTCCTGCACCGCATCCAGATCGTAGAGCGACAGGTCCCGCGGCAACTCCGGCGGTGGACCCAGCGGCTCACCCGCGGTCGTGCGGCGATAGAAGCCTTCAAGTCCGGCAGCATGAATCGCCTCACAGACCGCCTTGCAACCGGTGCAGCAAAACATCCGCTCATGGCCGCGGATGACGGCCTGTGCATCCGTCCCCGGATTCAGCGGTAAGCCGCAGTGGAAGCAACCGCTGGGAGACGCGCGGTCAGGCGACTGGAGCGCCATCCCGGCTGCCGTGACCGAAGCCGGAGCGGACACCGCATCACCCCCAACCGCGTGCCGAAACGATGTCGTCCTAATGTCCGGGACGATCGGGACGGGTCACGATGATCGCGTCGCCGGTAGTGAACTCATCCTCGCCTTGACGCACGGCCACCAGGCCGTCCCAGGCCCCGAACAGCGGAAACACGACCTGGGCCGCGTAGCGTCCCGGCCCCTCGGCCGTCATCGGCACCGAAAAGTCCCGCGACTTGTCCGACGGCCGGTAGGCAAAAAACGTGACCTGATCGGGCGTCACCGGCTGACCAACCTTGTCCACCAAGACGACCCGGATGGTAGCGCTTTCCCCTGGCCTCAAGTCGTCTGGAACGTCCGTGCGCATGGTCCAGCCCGGGTCTTTCGCCAGGCGGGAGACCAGCGTCTGTTCGTAGTGCTGCCCACGATTGTAAAAGTCGTCACTGACCAGGCCCGGATTGGTCGACACGGCCAGATAGACCATGGTCAGATTGACCCCCAAGACCACAATGATCAGGCCGATCCAGCCAAGTACCCACGGATTGCGCCAGGGTGAATTGGACCTGTTGGCCGCGACGGATGACTGCATCGAAATTCGCTCTCCTGACGACTGATAACGTTGACCGGCCGGCTGAATCAGCGGTCCGGGCCGACAAAGACACTGGTACGCTCGGACTCGACCACCAGACCGTCAGGCCGGGTCGCCTCCACCCGGAAGCGGATCGGCTCCTGCGCCTTGTTCAGATTGCGCTTCGGTACCTTGACGAAGACCATCGCGGGCGTCACCCCGCCGGCGTGAATGATCACCGGCGCTTCGGCGCCGACCAGTTTCAAGCCCTCCGGGCCAGAGACACTGATCCGCACCGCAAGTTCCTCCGGCATCTTATTGAGCATTTTGAGTGTGTATTTGTTCTGGATCGAGCCGTCACTCAGGGTTACGAACAGCGGGGCGCGCTCGTGCAGCACCTTCAGATCGATCGCATCCAGCGAAGACATCCCGTAGAAGATGCCGGACAGGGCGACCACCAGAATGGTCGCATAGACCCAGACCCGTGGGCGCAGCAGCAGGGCCTTGGGGGCCTGTCCGGCGAACTCGTCCAGCGAAGCGTACCGGATGAGACCGCGGGGCCGGCCCACTTTCTCCATGACCTCGTCGCAGGCGTCGATGCACAGGGCGCAGGTGATGCATCCCTCCTGCTGCCCCTGACGGATATCGATACCGGTGGGACAAACCGCGACACACTGTTTGCAGTCGACACAGTCGCCGTTGGTCCGGGAGGCCTCCGTCTCGCCCTTCCTGACCCTGCCGCGCGGTTCACCGCGACGCTCATCATAGGTGGGGACAATGGTCGTCTTGTCGAGCATGACCCCTTGAATGCGGGCGTAAGGACAGAGCCAGAAACAGGTCTGTTCGCGCAGATAACCGGCGAGAATATAGGTACCGACCGTGAACAGCGTGACTGAGATGTAGACCGCGCTGTTCGCCTCGCCGAGGAAAAACGCACCCCACAGAGCAGGGGCATCACTGAACCAGGCAACAAAGCTGAAGCCGGTAAAGAAGCCGATCAGGATCCACAACAGATGCTTGGTCAGCTTGATGCGCACCTTCGCGCGACTCAAAGGCGCCTGATCGAGCTTGCGCCGCTGGGGCGGCGTCCCCTCCAGCCACTCCTCGATCCAGGTGAAGATGTCGGTCCACACTGTCTGAAAGCAGAAGAAGCCGCACCAGACACGCCCGACCAAAGCCGTCACCACCGCCAGCAAGATCGCGAAGAACAACAGCAGAAGCGACAGCATCCAGAAATCCTGGGGTAGGATGGTCACCCCGAAGAGGTGATACTGGCGGCTGGGGATATCGAACAAAACCGCCTGGCGCCCGTCCCACCGCAGATAGGGGCCCAGGAAGAAGATCAGCCAGACGCCAGCCGTCATCCACTTGATGGTGCGCCAGCGTCCACGGATGCGCTTGGCATGGATGGTCTCGCCACCGGTATTGACGTGCCAATGCTCGGCCTCGTCGTAAAGCGCGTCGACAGCAGCCTGATGCTGACGTGTGTCACTCATACTCACGGAACAACTCCTGAACCCGACCGATGCCGAATGCGTGCCGGGTCTCTCCACGGCGGGGACGAACAACTGAACTTCCGCGGGCGGGGGCGGGGGCGGATCATTGTAGTGTCCCGGCAACCTTCAGCCCATGCCTATTCGCAATGATATACCCTTGATCCGGAGAAGACCCCAGACAGAAAAAGGGGGACATCGGCCCCCGTGGGATTAGGGTATCGCGCCGCAGCGGCGCTAGGGTTTCTGCTGCTTATGAGCCTCGGCGTCATGCTTGATGAGTGCCGCGACCTTGAAGGCCAGAAAGATGATGATGACGACGGCCATCAGAACCATCAGAATGGACATCCAGGCGACCGGGTCCCAATTCATCAGGTTGGTAACAACATTCATGACAACTCCCCTCTTCGCGCCGCAGTGCCGACGGACGGCGCCACTGCCGCCCGCCGAAGTCGTTTGCGTCCCTCACGCGGCCTATTGACCGCCGCCGAACGCGTGGACATAGACGACGAGCTTCTTGATTTCCTCAGGCCCCAATTTCGCCACTCCACCACGCGTGGGGTCCGGCCCCCAGACCGGCATCACGGCGTCGCGCGTACCCGGAACATTGGTCTGATTGACTCCGTAGAGAATGGTGTGTTTCGCACTCTCGAAACCGCCCGGTTCGAAGCGCCAGATCCCGTCGGTGAGATTGGCTGCACCAACCGAGACAAATTCACCGTTCGGCAGGTCGACCACGTGTCCGTTCGCTTTCTCGCCATGGCAGGCGGTGCAGCCCTTGCTTTTGAACAATGCCCAACCCTCCGGACTCCCACCGGCTCCCGCCGTATCATTCATCTGCACGGCCCACTGCGCCAGGGTATCCACCTCGACCGGGGAGAGGATCTTCTCGTGTGCCGTCATCACCCCTTTACGCCCGGCCGCGATGGACTCCTGGATCTTGGCCGTGGTGCCGCCATACAGCCAGTCGTCATCCGCCAGGACCGGGTAGCCCGGGTTACCCGCCCCGCCGCTGCCATGACAGGCACGGCAGTTATCGCCGAACAGCACCTTGGCGGAGGCCAGGGTGTATTCCTTGAGCCCGGGGTCGGCGATGATCTGGTCGGCCGTCATCCCTGCCAGCTTTTCTTCGAACTGGGCGCGCTTGGCGGTGATCTGCTCCACACCCTCCTCGTACTCTTTCATCTGGCTCCAGCCGAGCACGCCCTGGGTCGGCTCCTGGCCGATCGGCCACATCGGATAGAGAATCGCATAGCCGACCCAGAAGGCGACGGAGGCCCAGAACGCCAGCATCCACCACCGCGGCGGCGGATTCTTCAACTCCCGCAGGTTGTCGTCCCAGACGTGCCCCGTGTTGTTCTCGCCGGGGAAAGGGTTATTTTCCGCCATCTTTGTCTCCGCTGAACGCGTTGTCCTCTTCGAACGGGATGTATTTGCGCGCTTCGAGCCGCTCCCGGTTCTTGGGACGGAATACCTGGAAGTAGGCCACCACCATGAGCAGGAAGATGACGACGGTCAGGATCGTGCCGATCCAGTCGTTGGTCGTCATCGCCTGCCAGTCGGTATGAAAATACTCGCTGAGGCTATTCACGATAAGCCTTCGCCTCATCCAGCTTGGCCATGGTGCCCAACACCTGGAGGTAAGTGACCAGCGCATCCATCTCAGTCTTCCCTTTGACCACCTCCGACGCCTGCTCGATGTCGGCATCCGCATAGGGGACGCCGATGAGTCGCAGGCCGCTCATGTGCCTGCGCATCTGCTTGCCGTTGACATAGGTGTCATCCAGCCAGGGATAGGCAGGCATCACGGACTCCGGCACCAGGTTCTGCGGCCGGCGCAAATGCTGGCGGTGCCAGTCGTCCGAATACTTCCCGCCCACCCGCGCGAGATCCGGGCCGGTGCGCTTGGAACCCCATTGCATCGGATGATCGAACATCGACTCAGAGGCCAGCGAGTAATGACCGTAACGCTCCTTCTCATCACGGAACGGCCGCACCATCTGCGAATGACAGAGGTAACAGCCCTCGCGCTGATAGATATCACGACCGGCCAGCTCCAGCGCGGTATAGGGACGGACCCCCTCGCCCGGCTGCCAGTTCCACACCTGCTTACCCGCCTCATCGACAGCCACGATGGGCTCGACCCCCGCCTTGGCCCAGACGATCTCCGGGAACTGATTGTGCTCCATGGTGTTTTTCATGAAGAACAGCGGCACGATCTCGACCAGACCACCGACGGCCAGGGCGATCCCGAGAAAGAACAGGAGACCCCAAATGTTGATCTCCATCCATTCCTGAAAGCTCTTCGCTTTGACTTTGCGATCAGCCATGTCTCTAATACTCCAGTAGGTTGATCAGGCCGGGGCCGGAACGTGGCGCGCCCGCACCAGACTGCCGTCAACGGCCGACTTGCGCACGGTCATCAACACGTTGAACAGCATCACGATCGCACCGGTCAGGAAAATGGCGCCGCCGATTGCCCGCATCGCGTAGTAGGGATGCATGGCATCCACCGATTCGACGAAGGTGTAAGCCAGCGTGCCGTACTCGTCATAGGCACGCCACATCAGACCCTGCATGATGCCGGACACCCACATGGCGACGATATACACCACGGTGCCGATGGTCGCGGTCCAGAAATGGAAGTTAACCAACCGCTCGGAAAACATCTCGGTATGGAACAGGCGCGGCATCAGGTGGTAGATGGCGCCGATGGAGATTCCGGCCACCCAACCGAGCGCACCGGAGTGAACATGGCCGATGGTCCAGTCGGTGTAGTGCGACAGTGCGTTGACCGTCTTCAGTGCCATGACCGGGCCTTCGAAAGTGGACATGGCGTAGAACGCCAGGGCCATGATCAGGAAGCGCAGGACATAGTCGGTGCGCAGGCGGTCCCAGGCGCCGGACAGTGTCATCATCCCGTTCACCGCGCCACCCCACGAGGGGATGATCATGGCGATCGAGACCGCCGCTCCAAGGGAACCGGTCCAGTCAGGCAGGGCGGTGTACTGGAGATGATGGGCGCCAAGCCAGACATAGCCGAACATCAAGGCCCAGAAGTGGATGACCGAGAGTCGGTAGGAGTAGATCGGGCGACCGGCCTGCTTCGGCACGAAGTAATACATGATACCAAGGAAGCCGGCCGTCAGATAAAAGCCGACGGCGTTATGACCCCACCACCACTGGATCATGGCGTCCTGCACGCCGGAGAACAGCGAGTAGGATTTGAATAACCCGACCGGGATGGCCAGGCTGTTGACCACGTGCAGATAGACGATCATCACCATCATGCCGAGGAAGAACCAGTTCGACACATAGATGTGCGAGGTCTTGCGTACCGCGATGGTCATAATGAAATTGAAAGTGAACGAGAGCCAGACGACGGCGATCAGGATATCGATCGGCCATTCGAGTTCGGCATATTCCTTGGACTCGGTGAGACCCAGCGGCAGGGTGATGACGGCCAGCAGGATCACGGTGTTCCAGCCCCAGAAGACGAACCAGGCGAGCTTGTCGCTCCACAGTCGTACGCCGCAAGTGCGCTGCACGGTATAGAACGCAGTCGCCATCAGCGTCGAGCCGCCGAAGGCGAAGATGACCGCGTTGGTGTGAACCGGACGCAATCGTCCGAACGAGATGTAGGGACTGTCGAAGTTGAGAAACGGCCACGCCAGTTCCGAGGCGATATAGACACCGACCGCGGCACCGACCACCAGGTAGACGGCTGCCATGATGGTGAACCAGCGTACAACATCGAAGTTGTACTTCTGCTCCAATCCGGATTCCATAAATCCTCCAGGGATTCTTTTGCAAAGCGAAGAAGGACACCAGGCGATCCAGCCTAACTTCTGTGCGCCTCAATCCCCAGGCGTAGCCTTCGCAATCAGACTGGATCAGACCTGGAAAGTCAACCGCGACAAGACAAACGGCACAGTCGACTGCGGGATTTGCCGCAACGACCGTTGACCCGGATCAAAGATCGCGAACACCTCACGGCTACTCGACGCTACTTGAAGAACGAGTCGATCGAGAAACCCTCCTTCTCGAGGATGTCGCGCAGACGCCGCAGCGCGTCCATCTGGATCTGGCGCACCCGTTCACGCGTCACACCGAGTTCCTGGGCGACCCGTTCCAGCGTCGCGTTCTCGTAGCCGTGCAGCCCGAAACGCCGTTCGACCACCTCGCGCTGCTTCTCGTTGAGTTTGCCTAGCCAATGCTCAAGATTGGATTGGATATCCTCGTCCTGGATACGTTCGGTCGGGTCATCCGCGGACTCGTCCTCGAGCATATCCACCAACGGTTTGTCCACGTCCTTGCTGAACGGGGTATCGACTGAGGTGATCCGCTCGTTGAGACCGAGCAGGCGCTTCACCTCGTGGATCGGCCGATCCAGCAAAATGGCGATATCCTCGGTCGTGGGCTCATGGTCAAGCTGCTGCGCGAGTTTGCGCGCGGCTTTGAGATAGATGTTGATCTCCTTGACTACATGGATCGGCAGACGCACGGTGCGGGTCTGGTTCATGATCGCCCGCTCGATGGTCTGGCGGATCCACCAAGTAGCATAGGTTGAGAAGCGAAACCCGCGTTCCGGATCGAACTTTTCCACCGCGCGGATGAGACCGAGGTTGCCCTCCTCAATCAGGTCCAGCAACGGCAGCCCGCGGTTGAGGTACCGGCGGGCGATTTTCACGACCAGACGAAGGTTGCTCACGATCATGCGCTGGCGTGAGGCGTTGTCGCCGCGCTGGGCAAGGCGCGCGAAGTAAACTTCTTCCTCGGCGGTCAGCAGGCGCGACTCACCGATTTCGTTCAGGTAGATCCGGGTTGCGTCGAAGTCACCCTCGCCGGACACAAAGCGCTCACTGGCCGGCCCGGCCCCATCCTCGTCGACCGCCTCTTCGACCGGCTCGACCGACTCGACGTCGTCGATGATCTCGCTGATCTCGCTGATCTCGCTGATCTCATCCGGGTCTCCGTCAAGCAGAATCAGGGACTCGCTGTCCGGGTCGATATCGGAATCGAGAATCTCGGGCTCGATGATCTCGAGGTCGACCCGCGCGGCCGCAACGATCTCGGTGTCCTCGCTGATTACCATCCACATCTCCCTCCGTCCGCTCAGACGGTGTTACTCGCGCGGGGGCAGGTAGACAATCGGATTGACCGAGGCACCGTTACGGCGTACCTCAAAGTGAAGCAGATGGGCCCCTTCCGGTCCCTCGCCACACTCCGAAATCGCCTGGCCGCGCTTGACGCTGTCGCCTTCCTTGATGAACAGCCGACGGTTGAAGCCGTACGCGCTGAGATAGTTCTTGTTGTGTTTGACGATGATAAGGTTGCCATAACCCTTGAGTCCACTACCGCTGTAGACCACTTGGCCAGCAGCCGCCGCCCGCACCTCCTCGCTGGGCCGACAGCTGATGCGCAACCCCTGGCGAGCGGGGTCGCCGGCACGAAAACCCTGGATGATCGCCCCCGACAACGGCCATGCCCAGGCGACACCAGAACCTTTGGTTCGACTTCCCGGGGTCGGCGCCACCGCGGCGGCCTGACCCGACGATGTTCGGGACTTCGGCTGCGCCACTTTTGGCACATCGCGCGCCCGGCCGACCCGCGCCTTTCCCGGCGGCGCCACCCGCAACAACTTGCCGACATAAACGGTGTAAGGGGGCTTGAGGGCGTTCCAGCGAATCAGGTTCTTGGTGCTGACACGGCGCTTGGCGGCGATCTCACTCAGACTATCGCCCTTGCGCACCAGATAATACCCTTTGGGAACCGGACCCTTTCCCGACCACCCTCCGACCGGCGCGGAACCAGTGGAACCGCACCCGGCCAACACCAGGGTTACCAACCCCAGGATGAGTCCCAACAATAACCGCGACCACCGCTTTACACCGCCATCGTTGGACGATCCCCAACGTTGCGGCTGACAGCCGTTGCAGCAGACGTCGAAGCCGCGTTCGTCCGCCGCGGCGCACTCCAGCGTTTGAACCCGCGGTCGAACCTCAGTCCGACCCACGGGCTGCAAGCGGCTTGGACGCGCGAACCACGCCGGGGAACTCACGATGCAACAACCCGCGGGCAACGCTCATGCAACCCCTCCCAGTAAAGGAACAAAGCTGGCCGGTTCCAGAACTTGCTGCGCAAACCCACCCGGCACCCGGGTCACCCGGACCAGCACTTGGCGGTCACCGTCGCCCATCGGCAACACCAGACAACCCGTGGGCGCCAATTGGTCGGCCAGGGCGCGGGGCACTGCCCGCGGCGCGGCGGTCACCAGGATTCCGTCATAGGGCGCATACTCGGGCCAGCCCAGAAAACCATCGCCATGTCGGAACCGCACATTGCGCACCTCCAGCAGACGCAGGCACGCGTGGGCGCGGACTTGCAGTGATTGGATGCGCTCGATGCTATACACCCGCCGCACCAGGGCGGCCAGGACTGCTGTCTGGAAACCCGACCCGGTTCCGACTTCCAACACCGTGTGCAGCGGCCCGGCCGCCAACAGCGCCTGAGTCATACGCGCGACCATGTACGGTTGGGAGATCGTCTGGCCGTGGCCGATGGGCAGGGGTGAATCCTCGTAGGCGCGGCTGGCCAGAGCCTCATCGACAAACAAGTGCCGCGGCAAGTCGCGCATCACCCGCAAGACATCCGGGTCGGTAATCCCGGCCTCGCTCAGTCGCGTGATCAAGCGCTCCCGGGTGCGCAGGGAGGTCATGCCGATCCCGATATAGCGCAGGTTCGACATCAACGGCAGAGACGCAGCCACTGCCCGAGCGACTCCAGGGCAGCATGGCGGGTCAAGTCCACCTGCAGCGGGGTGATGGACACGAAACCGGCCCGGACCGCGTGAAAATCGGTCCCCGGCCCCGCATCCGCCTCAGGCCCCGCCGGACCAACCCAGTAAATCGCCCGGCCGCGCGGGTCTTTCGACGCCACCACCGCTTCGGCCTTGTGGCGGTGACCCAACCGGGTCGCTAAGAACCCCTGAAGTTCCTCATAGGGTCGATCCGGGACGTTGACGTTGAGGATCAAATTCGAATCCAGGGGATCGGAACGCAGCCGCTCCACCAGCAGGCACGCCACCCGCACCGCGGTCTGCAGATGCAGGGGCTCGCGTGAGTCCATCGACACGGCGATGGCCGGCAGCCCGAGGAAGCGGCCCTCGGTCGCCGCGGCGACGGTTCCCGAGTACAGCACGTCGTCGCCCAGATTCGCACCGTGGTTGATCCCGGCGACCACGATGTCCGGTTCGCTGTCGAGCAAGCCGGTGATCGCCAGATGGACACAATCGGTCGGGGTTCCGTCCACACGGATAAAGCCGTTACTCATCGTGCTGGCGCGCAACGGCACATCCAGGGTCAGTGAATTACTGGCGCCGCTGCGGTCGCGTTCCGGGGCCACCACCACCACTTGACCAAGTTGGGCGAGCCCGGCGGCCAACGCAAGCAAACCCGGAGACTGATAACCGTCGTCATTGCTGACCAGGATCTTCATCGGACTGATGCCCGTGTGGGGGAAGAAAAAGCGGATGCGCCCGACGATGATACTGGAAAGGGCCGTCGCGGGCATCGTCGCGCGGCGCCGCCCCGTGCCGGGGCCGCCGCGGCCAGCGCGGCGTGGCGCTTGATTGTTTGGCTGACGACGCTCTATGCCGCTCTATTTCAATGAAAATCATTTAAATCGGCAGGCGCCCCCCGCCACTGACCAGTATACTCCCGACCTGACCCGCGTCGAGACGCGAAGAGACCGACGATGAAGAAGCAAGTCCCCCCGGCTGACCTGGCATTGTTCCACGAACTGGTTCAGGACGCGCAGCCGCTCCGCGAGGAAGGCATCGCGCCCTATCGGCGGCGCCCCCCGCCCGTCCCCCGACCGCGCCCGCCTGAACTGCCCGAGGACGCGGGTGTCGCCCTGTCCGAATCCGAGGTCGAAACCCACGAGTTCCTGTCCTTCGCCCGCCCCGGAGTCCAGCAGCGCGTGCTGGCCGACCTGCGCCGGGGCGCCATTGAGGTCGGACTGGAAGTCGATCTGCACGGACTCACGGTCGAGATAGCGCGGCGTGTCCTGGCCGAGTTCCTGATCGCTTGTGGACAGCGCCGGGTGCGTTGCGCCCGGATCATTCACGGCAAGGGTACCCGTTCCTCCAGTGCGCAGCCGGTGCTCAAGCAGAAGGTCAACTACTGGCTGCGCCTGCACGAAGAAGTGCTCGCCTTCTGCTCCGCGACACGCGGTGACGGCGGCACCGGTGCCGTCTACTGCCTGTTGCGCAACCCCGACAAGGCCAAACGGCAGGCGGGGAGAACCGCTCCGGCCGGGCACCCGTGACGACCAGTGAATTGAGACCCAGCCGCTGGAGTCAGCCGTTGGCATCGACGAGGCCGGTTACGGCTACTGATTTCGGTGGGCCCTGGCCTGCGGCGGACGTTCGCGGACCGATGGGCACATCACTGCATGAGATCCAGCGTGATTCCGCGAGCCGCCAGCGCCTCGCGACGGGCGGCGAGATAGCGCTGAAAGCTCGGCTGAGCGATGTAGGCGCCGGTCGCCACATAGTCCAGGGCGCCGTGAACGTGGAATGACTTGAGGTAACCTTCGACACGAAAGACCTCGCGACCCGCGGCATCGAAAAAAATCAGGGTCGGGGTGTATTTGATGCCCAGTTCCGCGGCCCAGTCACGGGCCGTCAGGTCACGTCCGTCCGGGGTCTGCACCGGTGCTTTCGAGTAGGCATCAAGGATTGCGCCGTCGAAGCCGCTCAACGAATAGGCGACGGCCTCCTTGCGCAAGATGATCTCATGCAGTTCATCACACTCCTTGCAGACCGGCTGCTCGAACATCACGACCAGCGGACGGGAGGAGACATCCCGGTTGTGCGCCAAGCGTAACGGATGCTGCAGAAATCCGCCCTCGTCGTGCAGCTGACCCGTCGCGGCCGTCGGCGCCCGCACGGCGAGGAAGTCCGCGAAACGTTCCCCCATCTGGTCGCGCCGCTCCGCCGCATAGGCCAGTGCCGCCGCGAACTGGTCCGGCGGATAATAGCCGTTGACGCGCAAGATCACCTGACCGCCCTCGTCCAAAAACAAAAGAGTCGGAGTAAACTGGACCTTGAGACCGACACCGAACTGCTTCTCCGTCGTCGGCTCCCCCGAAAAACCGGTCACCTCCCGATCACCCCATAGATTGATCGCAACCAGGTCGAAGCGCTGACGCGCCAGCGCTTCCGTCGTCCTGTCGCCGAATCCCTCGCGCAGCAGCTTGGCGCAGTACGGACAGCCATCTTGATAGAAGTAGAGGATGACACGCTTGCCGGCCGCGGCGGCCTCGGCCACGTCCTCGCGCATGTCGAGAAATGAATTCTTGAACCAGTCGGGCCGATCCTGCTCGTTCGGGATCGCGGGCGCCGGATCGGCGGACCCGGATCGCGCGGGGACCGCCGCGGCGGATCGAACCAGCGTCAAAGGCTGGCAGAGGAGCAGCGTCACCAGGACGACAATGAACCGGAACATGACAATCTCCAGTGGAGTCGATTCGTCGTGTACAAATGCAACTTATAGTTTACGTAAATAGCAATTGCAACAGCCAGAACAGACCGTCGGCGTCCGCTTCACCCCGAAATCGAGTCCCACAACAGTCCGGTCCACGACGCTGCGAGGCGAAAGTACAAGAAGGCGGGGCTCTGGTCCACCAAGCCGGGACTGCGAGGACACGCTACGCATCAGAATGAAACGCTCCGCATAGATCAGGACAGGCTTGATCACGGGTGGCAACTGTTGACTTGGTGGTACAAATCCTGGGCCATCGCCTGCCAAGTCAGGTTGGCCACGGTGACAGCCACGTCGCAGGGGTTGCGAAGGGCCTGACGGATGAGTTCTACAACCCGCCCCGCATCAGAGTCCACGGAAAAAAGATAACCGTTTTCTCCATGACGGATGATGTCTTGGGCAAAGCCCGTATCACTGACCACCGGCACCAAATTGCTCATCATTGCCTCGATCAGCGGAATCGGCCCGCCCTCCAAGGTGCTGGTGGAGAGAAATACATCCATGCGCGCGTATTGGGCGGGATAATCCGCATAGGGGACCACCAAGTATTCGAAGTTAGGGCAGGTGCGCAGGTCGGCAAAGCCTTCCCACTGCTCCCATCCCTGGCCCAGCAAGACGAAGTGCAGGTCTGGCAAAGCACGGATCACTGCCGCCATGAGCCGCGGGTTCTTGCGCGGATAGTAAGCACAGCTCAGGCCCACCACGCCACCCCCAAGGCGTCGGTGGGGGCGAAAGCGCTCCGGATCCGCAGCGCCGATCAGAGTCACGACCCGCTCCGGTCGGACCCCGTTCGCGATCAGGGCATCACGGGCGCGACTGTTCATCGTTAAGACCCGGCTTTGATGATCGAGCGCATAGACGTACTCGGCCCTTCGCTCCGGCGTTGATTCGTGGCTTGGATGAGTGTACTGCACCAGGCGGCGGCCTCGCCAAACATTGGGGTCTCGGGCCAGAGCGGCTACGGCAATACTCTGATGAACAAAGAAATAGGCCGAAGCAGCGGGCAGCGGCTCATGGTGGACGGGGTAATAGAGACGGGCGGAACCCGGATAGTGGGCGCAGAGATTCTTGCAAATGGTCTCCATGACCCAGCCGCAGGCAGTCTCTTGCACCACGAACAGCAATTCTTCGGTTTGGGGCGGGCGGTTCAAGAACCCGCGCACCGAACCGTTCAGCCGGGTGCGCAGATAGTGACGTAACCAGCGCAGATCTTGGAACAAAAAACGCGGAATGTCGAAAAATCCTCGAATGATCCGTGGGAACCACCCACTTCTCAAGCCAAGGTATATCACAACAGGCGCCTCCGATTTGTTCTGAGGCGCAGACTACGTCTAAAATAGGAAAACAGGCAAATGTGTTTGGCCCTCATCGAGATCGATGCGCGTTTGGCCCGCTGGGGTCGGTTCGCTTCTTCCCGAGCGGCCGAGAAAAGGAGGACGATCAATGGCCACCGCGCGAGACGACCGGTGTCGCGAAATTGCGGATCATCTTCTGCGCCAGGCAACTGTTTATTGCCCATCCGCCGCTGGGAATCCGAAGGTGCGCTGCGTGAAGTCTATCCGTCGGACTTCTTGGGTTCATTTTTTTGAACTAACTTGCGGACCGGCTCGACGGTCGATTGTCGCGAAGTGTTCGCACGTCTACCCTAATAATCACGAGGGCTGGACCGAACTCGATCATTTTCAGCGGCTGAACGCCGTGGCATTACCAGGCCGCTTCGGCTGCCCGAACCCACTCGGCGTCATACCTGGACTGGAGGTCCTGCTGACCGAACGGATTGACGGAATCGATCTGTGGACGTGGCTGGTCCGCGGGCGTGGGGGCTCGGCGCGACGGCTCGCTGAGGCTCGGCAGACCGGTGAACGGTGCGGTCAATGGCTGCGAGCACTTCATGGTCTCGCACCGATGCGGGAAAACAACGTCGATCAACAAGCGTTTGACCTCTTGGTCTCACCGATCAAAGCCGCGTTCGGGCTCGACTCGGCAAACGATAGTACAGTAGATTGGTTATTGACCGCGCGTCTGCGACACGATCTGTCCGCCGCTTTGGATGCCTTCCGCCGGCAGACTGATGTGATCAGGCTGGACTGCCGACCGCAGCACGGAGACTTCGCCGGGCGCAACATCATGGTGACTGAGAGGGGTATCATCGTACTCGACATGACGCATAACAGAGAGGCCCCGACGGTGGCGGATATTGCGTACTTCGGCGTTGCACTCCGCTTGCTCATCGCCCAGTATCAGTGTCCGGCGATTCTCGAAACGACGCTGCTCGATGCCTTCCGGACGGGTTATCAACACGCGTCAGGACAAGTCCCGCTCGATGTATTAGCACTTAAGGTGTACGAATTTATTTCGCTGGCGCGGTACGCGATGCGGCACCAACAGCGACTCACCGAACTTCCGCGACCTCTAGCCCTCGTGACCGGCTGGCAACTGCGACGTGCTTACAATCGGGTGGCCAACGGTCTGCTCGCCGCGATGCGAACCGACCGATGCATCCCCTCGGCTCCGGTGTGACTGCCTCCGACCCGCGCCGCGACTACCAAGATCCGACGGTCGTCGCAAGTTACGAGCACGAGCGCTTCCGTTCGCCGTGGGGGCGCGTTTACGCGGCGATGCATCGACGTGGAATACGAAAGGCACTGTTGCATCTGGAAGGCCAAGGCACAGTGCTCGATGTTCCCTGCGGTACGGGACGGATTGCACCGCTCGTGACCGGGCTCGGCCTGTCCTACCTCGGGCTGGACATCTCGACAGCGATGGTCAGCCATTGCCGAGAGCACCATGGATCACGATCGGGTGTCGTGGGATTATCGGTCGGCGATATCGAGCGACTGCCTTTCGAAGATGCCAGCGTCGACGCGGTAGTGTGCCTCAAACTGCTCCATCTGATCACTGTACCAAACATCGCGCTGGTCCTGCGGGAATGCGAGCGGGTTGCCGCCCGGTACATCATCTTCGACATCGCACGGCACGACCGCTGGACACCGCTGGTTCGCTGGTTCAAGCGGTGTTACTCGCCGGTGAAGGTCCGGCCGTATGCCCTTTCGCGGGAGGAGTGGACGCGGCTTATTGAGGATGCCGATCTGGACCTCGAACAACGCAGGCACGTCATGTGGCCGATATCGGAATCCGTGATCCTCACTTGTTCCAAACGAACCAGCGCATGTGCGCCGGAGCCGTATCCGGTCCGTGGTGCGAAAAGAACTATTTCGCGACAGACGACCGCGAGTACGCGCTGATTTTTTTTCGGGAGTCGAGATTTTTACTGCCACAAATAGACGATCGACTCCATGAAAGTCCTCTACGTAGTGTTCAATGCCCCGCCGTTGCTCTCCGGACGGGCACGCCAAGCCTTGCTGCTCGCCGAGACACTCAATTATCGCGCCGGGGTCTCAGTACAGGTCATCTCCCTGGATTATTTCGGGACCGTCTCGCCGCCCTATCCTCCACCCTTGTGGCAGCGCCTGGATGTGCGGCGGGCCAAGAAGGTTTGGCGATCGATTCTCAGCGTCTGTATCCGGCAGCGCATCCGGACCGTGCACTTCCATGGCCACGGCTATGCGGTACACCTGACTCCGGTGCTGCGACTCCTCGGAATTCGGGTGTTCCTGCACATGTCCCAAAAGGGCCACGACGATCCTGCGACACTGCTCGACGGGCGAGGGAGCAAACTACAGCGCCTCGCCTTGAGCCGGCTCACGGCCTGGATCGTACAAAATCCGGACGACCTGATTCCGAACTGTCACCCACCCCTAGTCAATATCCCCAATGCCGTTGCCCCGCCCCTGCCACATCAAGGGAAACAGGGGCAGCGAAACATTATTCTTTCTGGCGTGATCTGCCCACGCAAGGGCCAACTGGAGGCGATGCACCTCGTCGCGGCCTTGCCGGAGTCGATCCGGACCGGCTTGCAGCTGCGGCTGGCAGGTTCTTACAACAACAACAACTACTACGAGTACGATGCCGGCTATGTCGCCCGCTGTCAGGCATTGGCCGCAACCATACCTCAGACAGCCATGCTCGGGCACCTTGGCACTGCGGAACTGATGGACGAATTGCGTCAAGCTCAGTATTTTTTTGCCATCTCCGCCGCAGAGGGGCTCTCCAACGCCTACTTGGAGTGCCTGAGCCACGGGCTGCTGCCCATTGTTTACGCGCACCGGCATGACTCCCTGTTTGATACCCTCCGCCTCACTGACTTCCTGATCCGGATCCCGGCTGACGACCCCGAGGCAGGTGCCCGGGCACTGGCCGCAGCGCTGGCGAAAGAGCCCTGGTCCGAGCCGTTGGCAAGAAATTTACGGGCGCGGGTAGCAGCGACCTTTGGACTTGAAAGGGTCGCGGATCGTCTGCTGACGCTGTATCGCAGCTCATAGCTCAGAATAAGCGTGGATCAACACGATCCAGTGCGGTCAACAACCGGACACCGGCGGCGAATGGCAGCGCATCGCTCAACTTGACAATGGCGGTTACTTCCAGGTCGATCAGGCCGGCAGTGCCGTCGCCATCACCACACCCTATGATGCCCCGCTGGCCAAACTGTCGGCCGAGTTGGACGACACGCGACTCTATTTCGGCAGCCCCGACGAACGCTCCAAACGCAATGATGCGGTCGACGCGGCCAAAGCCGTTCAGGCCGCCTCAGCACCTGCCGTGCTGGCCCGGCGTGCCGAGTTTGTCGCATCCGAGAGCGGCGCCGCCAGCCTGCTCGGTGACCAGGAACTGGTGGAGGCCGTGACCAGCGGCCGCGTGGACCTGGACAAACTGCAACCCGAACAACTGCCCCAGCCCTTGGCCGAGTTGGACAGCGACGCGCGGGCGCGGGTGGTCAAAGAAACGGCGCAGCGGCGCGACGCCTTGCGCACCCAGATCCAGAACGTCTCGGCCCAACGCGCCGGCTACCTCAAGCAAGAGGTGGAAGCCGCCGGCGGCGCCGCGGACTCCCTGGACCACCAGGTCTGGAACGCGGTGCGCGCACAGGGGGCGGACGCTGGCCTGAGTTATAGCACTGGCGGGCCAAAATATTGACAATGGACAACCCTTGACCTCACCTCAATCACCGGGAGCGAACCGGATGTTTCGAGCCTATTTCGGCGATCTGCGAGCCGGCCGCCTCGCCCGCCTGCCCTTCCTGGGATTCCTGCTCCTGCTCTCGATCTTGTTCGTCCTGTATGGACTCGGGATTGCCTTCGGGAGCGGCCTGGCCGAACACCTGATCCGCGCGGATCGCGTGCCCACTCCGGCCGATTTGTTGCAGCAGATCGACGTGACGGCGCTGGCCCTGCTGGGACCACTGGTCCTCGTCTTCGGCTTTGCGAAGGCGAATCTGCTCGCCAAGCGCGTTCGCGACATGGGTCTGCCCGGTTGGCGAACACTGCTGGTAGTCGCCATCGCCACCGCGGGGCTTGGCTATGCCATGCACGGGAGCGGTGTGCCCCTGCGCGAAAGCTACCCGATTCATGGGACGATCAGCGGCCTCCTCTCGCTCGGCCTGCTGCTGATTCCCAGCGGGTTGTTCCACCCCCGGCCAATGTCCGCCGAGACCTTGGGTGGAAATTTTGACCGCCGATGAACACAGTTTTTGCTTCATCTTTTAAAATCCGTGCACAATCGCAGCGGGAGCGTCAGTAGATGAGCAACTCCTCGATTCCTCTCAGCAAAGAGATCGGCGAGCGTCTCCGCGACGCGCGGCGCTCCGCCAAACTATCGCTCGGCGATCTGTCCGAACGCACCGAATGGCGGCTCTCCAAGTCGCGCATCAGCAACTACGAGCAGGGCATCCGACGAATGGGCGTCGAAGAGGCGCGGGAGTTGGCCGCCGCCTTAGGGACGGTGACGCCGGCGTGGCTGTTATGCGTCGAGAACCCGATGGACCTCGGCGCCGACGAGATGGATCTGATCAAGTGCTACCGCGCGACCGATGCCCGCGGCCGCGCGTTGCTGATCGGCATGGCCCGTATGCTGTCGGCGACGGGTGACTGATTTGTGTCGGCGGGCTCCGCTGGCGGAGCCTCCGTGAGCTGATAGCCGATTCGCCAGGCTGATCTGATGAAACCGGCAGGTAGACCAGTCGGCAGCGGAAACCCGCCGCAACTCCCGGCCGGAGGTCCGGGTTAGCAGCGAGGCCAAACCCGCAAAGCGTACCGCGAGCGCCGAGCTGTCACCGCGACTAGGTAGCCGGTACCCGAGGTAGGGAATCCATTCCATAGCCGCCGGGAGCGCAATGCGGCGCGATCAGTTAATCGGCAACGAAAATATTTTTTTAACATACTGATCGTCAATCTCTATTTATTTTCCAACACGCGTGCCGAATTATGGCACGGCGTATGCTTTATTCAAACTAAGCGAGCAAGCCGGCAAGACGCCGCACCGTCAGCACCCATGGCCCCCAGGCCATCATGGGAAACGCGATTGCATACCGGACATGCACTCTCGCCACCGCCGCACATCCTGTGCAGTCTTTCCGAATTACAGAGCATACAGACATGGCAAAAGTCGCAAACTCCACTGACTCCTCCAGCTTGGCAGAAGTGGTCGACCGCATCCTGGACAAGGGCATCGTTATCGACGCGTGGATTAAAGTCTCGCTGGTCGGAATCGAGCTGCTCGCCATCGAAGCGCGTATCGTCATCGCGTCGGTCGAGACCTACCTGAAGTATGCCGAGGCCATTGGCCTCACCGCCCCGGCTGCCGCCCCGGCCTGATCGAGCCCCGCACCCGCTGGGGATGTCGCGTCGATGCCGCAATCGCATTGACGCCAGGCGGCATCCCCCAGCGGATCAAGTCCCGCACCACCAAGACCGACCCTCGACATACCGCAGGTAGATGCCAAGACGGGGGTGTGCAGCCAGCCACTCCACCACGGCGAGCAACTGCGACCACTGCGGCGCCAGCTCCAGCTCGACCGCCTGCAAGGGCTTCTTGCCGACCCATACCAGCAAGGTCGGCCGGCGTTCGGCCCGACCACCCAATACCCCAGCGAAGACTGAATTGAACGGCGCTTAGCGACTGGTCGATACTTAGACGGCACGGAAACGAGGGACCCATGCTCCGGGTCATCGCATGAGACGGCTGCCGATGCGCTCCGATTCCTCGGATCTCAGCGTCTTGGACCCTATCGGCGTGCTCCGCGAGAAGCGCGTGCGACCTCGACCGATCCTCACCGCGACGTCTGAACGCTTCCGCCGGATCACCTCCCGGGAGGCGCGATCGGAGCAGGGTTACGAGGTGCTTTCGGCAGGCGACGCGGCCACCGCCCGAGCCTTGCTCGACCAGGCGGCGCCAAATGCGGTCCTCCTCGACGTCGGACTGCCGGGCGAAGACGGATTGAGTCTTGCCCGCGCCATCCGCGAGCGCTTCGACCTCGGCATCATCATCATCCCCGAGCGGCTGCGCGAGGCCCACGCCGCCGGTATGCACCGTTACCTGGAGACGGGAGAGCGGCACTATCTGGGGCGCCGGGTCGAGATGACCGCGATGCGGTCGGACGGCAGCGAGTTTCCCGTCGAGTTGGCCATCGAGGTCGCCGAAGGCCCCGAAGGTCGAATCTTCATCGGCTATCTACGCGACATCACCGAACGCTGGCGCTCGGTGGAGGACCGGATCCGACTTGAGAGCCAGTTGCGCCAGGCGCAGAAGATGGAGGCGATCGGCCAGCTCACCGGCGGCATCGCTCACGACTTCAACAACATGCTCACCAGTATCATGGGTTACCTGACGATGGCCCGTGAGCGCACGGAACACTACGGCGACGCCCGGCTCGCCAAGTACCTGGATCGGGCGGAACGCTCCGGTCAGCGCGCGAGGGACCTGATTGCGCAGATGCTCACCTTCAGCCGCGGTCAGCGCGGTGAACCCCGCGCGCTCCAACTCGGACCCCATCTCGCCGAGGCCATGCGACTGCTGACCTCGATCCTGCCCTCCAGCGTCGAAATCCGTAGTGAATTCGCGCGCAAGATCCCCTGCGTGCAACTCGATCCCCTGCATGTCGAGCAGGTGTTGATGAACCTCTGTATCAACGCCCGCGATGCCATGGAGGGCAAGGGCACGCTCACCCTCGCGCTGCAACCCGTGCATGGGGGGCCTGCGTGTGCGCCTCCTGCCACCAGCCGGTCAAAGGCGCCTTTGTCGAACTGGCGGTCGGCGACACCGGCCCCGGCATTGCCCCCGAGGTCCTCGACCGCATCTTCGAGCCTTTTTTTCCACCAAAGAGGTCGGCAAGGGCAGCGGCATGGGTCTGGCCGTGGTGCATGGCATCGTGCATGAGTCCGGTGGACATATACTCGTCGACACGGCTCCCGGCCTGGGTGCGACCGTGCGTATCTGGTTTCCCGCCTGGTTCCCCGACACGCCCGATGCCGACGGAGCGGACTCCGCCGCGAGCAGTCATGACGCCACTGCCGCGCCCACCGGTCTGCACGGCCGGCAGGGCTATCGCATCAACGTATTAGCGGATACTGTTGGATAACCAACTCGGTCACCCCCATGCTTCTCGGCTTTTGAATCTTAGGGAGATCTCACGGTGTGCGATTTGAGTGTCGAGCGATCGCTGGCGAGTCATTTTGCCGCGCTGGAAGACCCACGCAGCGCGCCGCAAAGCCGGCACAAGCTGATCGAGATGATTGTCATCGCCATCGCCGCGACCCTCAGTGGGGCCGACGGCTGGGTGGCCGTGGAGACGTTCGCCAAGAGCAAGGAGCCGTGGCTGCGGACCTTTCTGGAACTGCCCCATGGGATTCCCTCGCACGATTGCTTCGGGCGCGTGTTTGCGCTGATCAATCCCGAGGCGTTCGCCGCCTGCTTTCGCCAGTGGAGCGCGGCGGTCGCCACGCTGCTTCCCGATGAGATCATTGCGGTGGATGGCAAGACCTTGCGCCGCTCGCACAACCGCCGCAAGGGGTTGGCCGCGTTGCACCTGGTCAGTGCCTGGGCGACGGCTAACCGGGTGGTGCTCGGGCAAGTCGCCACGGAGGCCAAATCCAATGAGATCACGGCGATTCCGCGGCTGCTGGAGTGGCTGCAGTTGCAAGGTTGCATCGTCACCATCGATGCCATGGGCTGTCAAACCAAGATTGCCGAGCAGATCATCAACCAAGGGGGTGACTACGTCCTGGCCCTCAAAGGCAACCAGGAAACGCTGGCCGCCGAGGTCGAGGAGGCTTTCATCGACGCCGATGCCCGAGGCGATGCCGGGGTCGAGTCGGCGTTTCTCGAGACCGGAATGACGACACCAAGCTTGGTCTCCAGAACAAACGCTTGAAAGCCGCTTGCAACGAGGACTACCTGACAAAACTGCTCTTCGAGTCGCCCAAACGCAAGGACGACGCAGGCGCATCGGCATCCGCTAATATTAGCAGTGCTTGATGCGATTGCCCTGACCGGAAACGACAGTGGCCGGCGCGCGACCAGGCGGGGCAGCCGCGGGGCGGCCTCCTCCGCGTCCGGCTCGGGGCGGCTCTTCAGGAAGGCATAGCCCTCGGCCTCGTCGAGCACCAGTTCGAGGCCCAGGACCGCGACAGTGTCGCGCACCCGAGCCTGCAGGCCGAGCAGCGCGCCCCAGAGGCGCTCGTCACCTTCGCGGTAAATCACCCCCTTGAGCAGCGTGATCGCCAGCGCCGACAACTCCGCGCCGGCGGCAAGCGGTGTTGGTTCGTCCATATCCTCACCTCACAAAGATGACGCGCGGCAGCCGGGCGCAGCGTTCAATCGCGTCGCCGCCGGTCGTCAACGCCGGCCAGGCGATCACTTCCGGGGTGTCCTCATCGACCACGATCTTGAATGAGTCGCTGCCCAACTGCAGGTAGGCCACCAGTTCGGCCAGACCCTGCTGCAAGGGCCGCGACTGCGTCAGTTCGCGCAGCGTGACCTGCGCGCGATCCTGCAAGGCGTGGCGGATATGGTGCGCGAGCGCCGCGCGGTCCACCATGATTTGAGCGTAAAGCCCGGCGGCATCGCAATCGGAGTCGCCCGCCTCCAACGCGATATCCGCGATCAGCGGTTTGCGCGCCGGGGTGAACAGCGGACGCTCCATGGGCAGCTCCACCGCGGCGGCGGACTCCGGGATCTCCATCACCTCACCCGGGGGCGGCGTATCGCGCAACGCCAGGGCCTTGGCCTCGATCCCATGCAGGATGTCCATGATACGACGATTCTCAAGCCAGGCCTGATCGTCCAGAAAGCGCCGCAGTTGCTGCGAGAGTTGCGCCACGGTGCGCTGCGTATGCTCGCCGGCCTCCAGCCAATCGTAATGCACCCGTCGGGTGCGCGCATCCGGATTCAAAGCCGCCACCGGGGGCAACGCGAGGATCCGTGCCAGCAGGTCGGTCAGCTCCTCTTGTCGGCGGCTGGACATCAGGAAATCCCAGAAGGCCCGGAAGCTGCGTCCCTGATCGGAATCGGCGATCGCATCGCGCTCACCCATGATCTCCTCCAGCAACGCCCCCTTGGCCCCCTCCCAGAGCGCGATGCGCTCGCGCACCCGGCGATCCAGCAGGCGAAAGTTGTGCTCCACCTCACGAAAGTCGGTCAGCAGGTCGCGGGCCAGTTGGGTGAACTGCTGGAAGCGATCCTTGAGCCCGGTATCGTCCAGGAGCGGCACGTCGCCCGCCGCGACCCGGCCGATCTCGGCATCGATCTCGTCGCGCCGTTTCTGCAACTCGGCGATGCGCTTGGCCGGGTCTGACTCACTACCCTCCGACATCTGCTGGAGCAAGGCAAACAGCGTCAACAGCCGTGATTCGGTGCCGACGAAACCGCGTTCGGTCAGTGTCCCCAGCCAGGCGATGACCTTCTCGGTCGCGGGTGTCAGGTCGAATTGCGGTTCGTCCGACTCCCGGGCGTAAAACTTGCGCAGCCAGCCCTTCTCCGGACTGGCCCAGTCATTCAGGTAGTTGAGTGCGGACTTCGGGAAGGCATCCGCGCCCAGGCGGGTGCGCAGTTCGTACAACGCGTCCTCCAGGGCCTCGGCCAGATCGGCCGCCCCCATCACCCGCACATTCGGCTCAATGAACACGCGCTGAAGAAAGCTCGCCACCAGCGCGGCATGGTCGGACCGCAACAGCCGCCAGCCGGGGTGGTGGGTGCGCAGCGTTTCGAGGGTGTCAAAATCCATCGTGATGATACGCTCAAGGAGGACCGTGACCAGTCTTTCCGCAAACTGGCGACCGGCAGATGTCAATCGTACCCTGCGAACGCGGCAAACGCCTCCGCGACCCGCGCTTGTTCGACCGCGCCCAGCACAGCTCGGCGTCTCGTGTCGAGTGGGAGAATGCTGTTTCACACACTCAGAGGACTGAACGCATGGCGTGGATTCTGTTGCTGGTGGCCGGGCTCCTTGAGGTTGGCTGGGCCATCGGGCTCAAGTACACGGAAGGAATGACGCGACTCTGGCCGAGCGTCTTCACTCTCGCGGCAATGACCGGCAGCGTCGTCTTGCTCGCCATCGCCATGAAGTCGCTCCCAGTGGGCACCTCCTACGCGGTGTGGGTTGGAGTCGGGGCTGTGGGAACCGCCATCCTGGGCATCATCCTGTTTGGTGAGTCGGCCAACGCAGGTCGCCTGGTAAGCCTTGGTCTCATCGTGGCGGGCATCATTGGGCTCAAGCTGGCAACGCCGGGGTAGTCGGCCGAGGTCCGGCAATACATGCGCGGGTAAATCGGGAAAGTACGCCGGTCATGCCTCTTGAGGAAATAGCTTGCGTTCTCAGACGCCGACTATCAACTCGCCGCCTATGCGGCGGCACTGCGTGTGCTGACTCAGTACCAGGGCATCGAGGACATCGACGTGGCCTACGAACTGGCCCGCGAGCGCAAGCGCGGCGAGGTCTCGCCGATCGAGTCCATTATCGAGGACGCGGTGAAGACCGCGAGCAACTATCTGGTGCCCGAGGGCATCGAGCCCCAGCGCTGGAAACGCCTCTCACCCGAGGAGAAGCGCTATCTCACTGGCTGTCTGGAACCAACGCCCAGGCGTCGTCTCGCCGACCATCGTGCCCACCGGCGGGCGGTTGATCCATGGCAACGAGTGCGCAGCCGGTTCGGGTCCACGTCGATGCCGTCAACCGGGATGCGCCGACGCACTACCGCCTGCGATACCGGTTGACGGCATCCTGGCTGGTCGGCTTCGTCGCGTGCGGGGCAACCGCGTTTCAGCCGACTGGAACCCAAGGCTTCAGCCTTGGATTGCAGGCCACGGCTGAAGCCTTGGACTCTAAATGAGCATCGCTGGCCCGAACTATGATCAATGCCTCCCGGCGGTCGGTCAGTCTTCAGCCCGATCGCCGCGATGATCGCGGTCCGGGGTATCATTCCCCTGCCCGGTGTCCCTATTCGCCCGCGACTCGCCGGAAGGGGCCTTGATCGTCGGACCGGCCGCAAGAACACCGGAGGTCGAGGCTTTAGCCGGTCGATCTCGCGGCTGCGCGGACCTCATCCGGCTAAAGCCTCGACCAGACGCCCGGGCGCCCGGACGCCAGCCGTAACGCTGATCAAGACCCCAGGAGGAACCATCGCCATGCAGACTCAACGGCTCTTTCTCGCCTCGTCCTGCGAACTGCTGGAAGATCGCAGGGAATTCGAGATCTTCATCAACCGCAAGAACAAAGAGTGGGTGCAGCGCGGCGTCTTCATCGAACTGGTAATCTGGGAGGACTTCCTGGACGCGGTGTCGCGCACCCGCCTACAAGACGAGTACAACCGCGAGATCCGCCGCTGCGATCTCTTCGTCATGCTGTTCTGGACCAAGGTCGGTCACTACACCGCGGCAGAGTTCGCGACCGCTTTCGGCCAGTTCCAGGCGACCAGCAGGCCCTTCATCTTCACCTATTTCAAGGACGCCCCGATCAGCACCGGCAGCGCCAACCAGCAGGACCTGATGAGTCTCTGGGCCTTTCAGAAGAAGCTGGATCAACTGGGTCACTTCTACACCCGCTACCAGACGCTCGACGCGCTGAAACTGCACTTCAACGGCCAACTCGACAAGCTGGCGGCGAACGGATTCATCACCTTCGCACCCGACCGGGGTGCGCCGGCTCACACCTCGTATCAGGCCACACTCAACGGCAGCGGTGCCATCGCCCAAGGCGGCGGGACCGCGGTCGGTGCCGGCGGCGTCGCGATCGGCGGCCAGAACACCGGTCGGATCAACACCGGGACCCAGGTCGAAACCGGCGGCGGCGCCTACATCGGCGGGGAGGTGACCACGGGCGGCGACTTCATCGGCCGCGACCAGCAGGTGCAGGGCCTTCCGGGCCGGGACCTGGAACCCCTGTTCGCCGCGCTGCTGGCCGTCATCGCCCGGCAGGCCTCCGCGGACACGCAAACCGCAGCCCTGCAACAGGTCCAAGTGCTCAAAGCCGAGATCGCCAAGGGGCAGGCGGCGGACGACAGTCGACTGGGCCGGCTACTGGACGGACTGGTCGCACTGGTGCCGGGCGCGGTCGGGGCGGTCGTCGCACTCTTCGCCACGCCGATCCTCCAGGGCATCGCCGGACCGGTGACCCGTTTCGTGCTGGATAAGCTCAAGACGGCCTGAGGGAACGCCATGGCATCCGCACCCATCGACCTGAACGACATCACGGCACTTGAACAGCCGGAGGCTGCCCAATCGACGCATCTGACCGGCGTGGGCGCGCTCGCCCAGGGCGGGGGCGATGCGATCGGGGCGGCCGGCGTCAAAACCACCGACAATTCTGGCACCATCCTCACCCTCACCCATACCCGATTCGTCACCCGGTTCGTCACCCACCACCATGACGCCGCTGGCGGGGCGCTCGCCAAGGAGCAGATCGCCCGCCAGAATGACGAGATCGCCCGCCAGAAGGAGCAGATCGCCCGCCAGGTGGCCGGCTATCTGAGTTGGCTGCGTGCCCTTACGCAGTACATCGAGTGGCGCGGCAGCGCGCCGGAGGTACGGTTGCCGCTAGAGACAGCCTATGTGCCGCTACAGGCCCGGTGGATGGCAGATGACGGGGGTGACTTAGCCACGAACCAATTACTCGGGTTTGGCAATCGCCTCGTGATCGTCGGGGGGCCGGGATCAGGAAAGACCACAGTGCTGTTGCACATTGCATGGGCACTGGCGTGTTCGCTGCTCACCGGCACCTCCGAGCCGGCTCACTCGGGCCTGGGCCTGATGAGTGCCTCGGGCGGCCCAATCACCCCGAAAGAATTGCCGCTGCCGATCTTCGTCCCGCTTGCCTCCTTTGCCCGCTATCGTCGCCACCTGCCGGGCGATGCTCAGCCACTGCACGGCACACTGGCCCACTTTATCTCACACCATCTGATCAACCGACAGGCCAACCTTGCTTTACCGGCCGACTTCTTCGTGCAATTGCTTGAGGACGGGCGCGACGTGGTGCTGTTGCTCGACGGGCTCGACGAGGTGGCGAATGAGGACGAACGCGCCGAGGTGCGCCAGTCGGTGGAAGACCTGGTGGGCGGGCGCGCTTCCATGCGGGTCCTGGTCACCTGCCGCACCATTGCCTATCGCGTCGGACGTACCGCGTTGGGCGCCGAATTTCGCAAGATCGTCGTGCAGCCACTCGACTTCGCGCAGCACATCACCCCGATGGTGCGTCAGGCCTATGCGTGCATTCATCAGGAGGACAGGGCCTTAAGCACCAATCGGGTCAAGGACCTGCTGGACGGGATTGCACGGCTGGAGGAGGAGCGCCGCGTCCGTCAGGGTAAGGATGCGCGGGCACTGGTGGACAGCCCGCTGATGCTCCGCCTGCTTCTGATCGTGCATGTCAACAACCGCAGGCTACCGGACGAGCGCGCCGATCTGTTTGAAAAGGCCATCGATGCCCTCTTGCGGGTCGACTACGGGCGCGTGGAGAGCGATATCCGCGAACTATCGACCGATTGGACCCGGTTTCGCGACATGGCGCAGCATCTCGCTTTCCACATGCACCGGCAGGGGCGCACCCAAGGCCGCGAGATCGAAGAGCCGGACTTGAAGTCCGCCCTGCGTCAGGAGGCACGCTTTCTCCCTCACGTCGACGGGTTTCTGAGCCAAGCCCGCCGGCGCGGTAGTCTGCTCGAAGAGCGCAACGGCGTGTATCGCTTCATCCATCTGGCCTTCCAAGAGTTCCTGGTCGCACGCTACCTGCGAACGGTGATCGGTCCGGAAGATCCCGACGCCATCCTAACCTTTCTTGACGGACGGCTGGAAGACCCTTGGTGGCGCGAACCCATCCTGCTGCTCGTCGGCTCTATGGCGGGACAGGCCGCCGACGCGACGCGCACCTTCTTAGGCGCGCTTGCTAAGGCGGGCGCAAGTGCGGGTGCACGGTTTTCCGCTATCGAGTTAGCGGGCGTAGCCGCGCAAGAGTGGCGCGAAAGCGGTCCGGAGATCAGGTTACAGTGCGTACAACAAGTCGTTGGTCTACTAGAGGATCCGATCGCCCTTCGGGAGTCAGATCCGATCCAACGTGCCCGCGTCGGTGACGCCCTAGCTCGATGGGGCGACCCTCGTTTTGATCCGCGACAATTCTACCTCCCAGCCGACGCGATGCTGGGCTTCATACGCATACCCGCTGATCCGGAATTCAGGATCGGGACACGAACGAAGAACGCGATGCGATTTGGAAAAATCGTTAACGATACGATACCGGTATACGAAATCAACGACGCATTCACACCGACGTCCGAGTTCTACGTCGGGCGTTACCCGGTTACGGTCGCGCAGCTGAAGGCTTTCGTAGATGCGGAAAAATACGAACTCGCCGAAGCCAATGCGCTCCGCGACCCGGACAACCGACCCGCACGTTACGTCAATTGGTACGAAGCGCTCGCCTACTGTGAGTGGCTGAACAAGATACTTGCGACCGCGCCGATCTTCAAAAGGTATGAGGTGGCGCAGTTAGTTCGTGGCGGGTTATGGCGGGTCACCATGCCGAGCGAGTTGGAGTGGGAAAAGGCGGCGCGGGCCGAACATCGCGATAGTGTGTTCTCGTGGGGCAATAAACCAGATCCGAACCGAGCCAATTACGAGTATACGAAGATCGGCGAAACATCCGCCGTCGGCTGCTTTCCAGCCAACGGACTCGGACTGTACGATATGATCGGTAACGTAGGGGAATGGACGCGCAGTTTATGGGGGACAGATTATGCGAGGCCGGATTGTGCTTATCCATTCTGGCGAGAGGACCGGGAATGCGAGTCACTGGACGCGGCGGATACCCTACTGCGGGTCGTTCGCGGCGGTTCATATGTCAATCAACACGACTACGCACGCTGTGCCTGTCGCAGCAGCAGTCTTCCCTTTGGTCGGGCGGACGACCGGGGTTTTCGTGTGGTACTGAGTTCGGTCCCTAGTTCCCAATGTGCCCAAGCCCGTAGGATGCGGTGAGTACTCCATCGGAAAGGTCTCCGGGGCGATCGGTCGGGTGATGACGGGGTTGATGCGGTTCGTGCCTCACCGCATCCTACGGCGAGCAGCCTCTACGGCCGGCAGGTCCGCAATGATGTATCCCGCCGCCAACGTTGCGGCCGGAGGGATGATCAACGCCTACGACCCGATGCTTGGCCAACATTGGCGGTCAAAGCGGGGCAACCGCTCGTGGAGCAAAGAGGCGTTCGATGATCGCGGTCCGGGGGTATCATTCCCCCGTCCGGTGTCCGTAGTTGCCCGCGACTCGCCAGGAGGAACCCATCGCCATGCAGACGCAGCGGATCTTTCTTGCCTCGTCCCGCGAACTGCTGGAAGATCGCAGGGAGTTCGAGATCTTCATCAACCGCAAGAACAACGACTGGGTGCAGCGCGGCGTCTTCATCGAACTGGTGGTCTGGGAAGACTTCCTGGACGCGGTGTCGCGGACCGGCCTGCAAGACAAGTACAACCGCGAGATCCGCCGCTGCGATCTCTTCGTCATGCTGTTCTGGACCAAGGTCGGTCACTACACCGCGGAAGAGTTTGAAACCGCCTTCGGCCAGTTCCAGGCGACCAGCAAGCCCTACATCTTCACCTATTTCAAGGATGCCCCGATCGACATCGGCAGCGCCAACCAACAGGACTTGATGAGTCTCTGGGCCTTTCAGCACAAGCTGGACCAACTGGGTCACTTCTACACCCGCTATCAGACGCTCGACGCGCTGAAACTGCACTTCAACGGCCAACTCGACAAACTGGCGGCGAGCGGATTCATCACCTTCGCGCCGGACCAGGGTGCGCCGGCTCACACCGCGTATGAGGCCACACTCAACGACAGCGGCGCCATCGCCCAGGGCGGCGGCGATGCGGTCGGGGCGGCCGGCGTCAAGACCGCCGACAATTCCGGCACCATCGTCACCGGCACCCAGATCGTCACCCACTACCATGCCGCCACGGACCGGGCGCTGCCCAAGGAACAGATCGCCCGCCAGGTGGCCGGCTATCTGAGCTGGCTGCGCGCGCGTACGCAGTGCATCGAGTTGCGCGGCATCGAGCGGGCGGGCGGGGCGCCGGTGGTGCTGTTGCCGCTGGAGACGGCCTATGTGCCGCTGCGGGCCAGGCCGCTGCCGCGCGTCGGCGAGGCGCTGCCGCACCAAGGCGGGAACGACCGGGGCCGCGCTGGGCCGCCCGACGGCACCGCGGCCAATGAACGGGACGGCGACATCACGCTCAACCAGGTGCTTGGGCTCGGCCACCGCCTGGTCATCATCGGCGGACCGGGGTCCGGCAAGATCACCGTCCTGCTGCACATGGCCTGGGCGCTGGCCTGCTCGCTGCTCACCGGCGAACCCGAACCGGCCTGCGCACGACTGGGCCTCACCACCGACCCGAGCGCCCTGCCGCTGCCGATCGTCGTGCCGCTCGCCTCCTTCGCCCGCTATCGGCGCCAACTACTGGGCCAGGCCCCGGCGCGCGAGCGGACCCTCGCCTATTTCATCTCGCACCAGCTGATCAGCCGACAGGCGGACTTCGACTTGCCCGCGGACTTCTTCGTACAACTGCTCCAGGACGGGCGCGACGTGCTGCTGCTGCTCGACGGGCTCGATGAGGTGGCGAATGAAGACGAGCGCGCCGAGGTGCGTCAGTCGGTGGAGGACCTGGTGGGCGGGCGCGCGGCCATGCGCGTCCTGGTCACCTGCCGCACCATCGCCTACCGCGGCGGGCGCACCGCGCTGGGCGCGGATTTTCGCGAGATCGTCGTGCAGCCGCTGGATTTCACGCAGCACATCGTCCCCATGGTGCAGCAGGCCTATGCCTGTATCCACCCGCGGGACAAGTCCTTGCAAGCCGAGCGGGTCACTGACCTGGTGGACGGGATGACCCGCCTGGAAGCCGGGCGCCGCGCGCGTCAGGGCGAGGCGGTGCCGGCGCTGGTGGACAGCCCCCTGATGGTGCGCCTGCTGCTGATCGTGCATGTCAACAACCGCCGGCTGCCGGACGAGCGCGCCGATCTGTTCGACAAGGCCATCAATGCCCTGCTGCAGGTCGACTATGGGCGCGAGGAAGGCGATATCCGCGAACTGTCGACCGATTGGAAGCTGTTTCGCGACATGGCGCAGCATCTCGCCTTCCACCTGCACCAACAGGGCCGCGACCAGGGCCGCGAGCTCGAAGAACCGGCCCTCAAGGCCGCCCTGCGTCAGGAAGCGGACTTCACCCCGCCGCGCATCGACGACTTTCTGCGGCACGCCCGCCAGCGCGGCAGTGTGCTCGAAGAGCGCAACGGCGTGTATCGCTTCATCCATCTGGCCTTTCAGGAGTTCCTGGCCGCGCGCTATCTGCGCGAGGTCACCGGCGCGGAGGGTCGCGCGGCCATCCTCGCCTTTCTCGCCGACCGGCTGGACGACCCCTGGTGGCGCGAGCCGACCCTGCTCCTGGCCGGCTATCTCGGCGCCCATGCGGCCAAGTCCGCACGCGAGTTGCTGGGCGCCCTGGCCAAGGCGGGCGCGACATCGGACGCACGGTTCGCCGCCGTGGAGTTGGCGGGCACGGCCGCGCTGGAATGGCCCGAGAGCGGCGCGCCGCTCCGGACCGAATACGCGCACCGGATACTTGCCCTGCTGAGCGACGCCGACGCGCTGAGGCAGTCCGCACCCGCGGTGCGCGCCCGCGCCGGCGACACCCTGGCGCGCTTGGGCGATCCGCGCTTCGACCCGCGGCGATTCTTCTTGCCCGCCGATGACTTGCTCGGCTTCGTGCACATTCCGGCCGACTCGGCATTCAGGATCGGCACGCGGAAGGCAGACTTGGAGCGGGTCGCAGGCATCATCGGCAACGACGTCCCCGGGGGCGAGATCAATGACACCGTCACGCCGACCCCGGAGTTCTACATCGCGCGCTATCCGGTCACGGTCGCTCAGTTCAGGGCTTACTGCGATTCGACCGGGGTCCAACCGGGTGACGCCGATGCCTTGCGCGACCCGGATAGCCGGCCGGTGCGTTGGGTCGGCTGGCGCGAGGCGCTGGCCTACTGCGAGTGGCTCACCAAGGCGCTGGCGAACGAACCGGTCTTGACCGGCAGTGTGGCTGCCCGGCTGGTGCGTGAAGGATCGTGGCGGGTCGCCCTGCCGAGCGAGTTGGAATGGGAGAAAGCGGCACGCGGCGGCCTGGTCGATGCGGTGTTCTCCTGGGGCGACACTCCCGACCCGAATGCCGCCAATGACGATCACTCGCAGATCCAGGAGACCTCGGCGGTCGGCTGTTTCCCGGCCAACGGGTTTGGTCTGTACGACATGATCGGCAACGTCTGGGAATGGACCCGCAGCCTGTGGGGCACGGATTGGGACAAAACTTATGCGTACCCGTATCAGGTGGATGACGCGCGGCGCGAGGCGCTCGACGCGGGGGACGAGGTACGGCGGGTCTTGCGCGGCGGTTCGTGGTTCGACCATCGTGACCTCGCGCGCTGTGCCTTTCGCAACTGGGTTCAACCCGTCAACCGGAACGATAGCTTGGGTTTTCGTGTCGTGTTGCGTGCTGCCCCTGTTTCTTCAACTCTGGACTCTGATCACTCTGCACTCTGACGCTCTGATCTTCCGATTCCGGAGGAGGTGCGGGGGAGCCTTCCCCCGCCACGCGCAGCGCGCGATTTTTTTTGCCGCCCCCACCCTTTCCGGCTGACCACGCCCGCCGCCGCCGATCCCCCCGCTTTATGCTAGCCTTGACCCCTGCGATGCCAACACCGGACACCTGCCGCCCATGTCCTCCAGCGCTGCCACTCAACTCGCACCCGCGCCGCAGGTCCCGGCCCCGCCGCCGCGACGCCTGCCCGCGGCGGGTCCCGCGGACGGTCTATTGGTCTCGGAAGCGGTCTACTGGACCACCTATTATCTGGAGTCGGACCACCATTACGAGTGGAACAATGGCCGCCTGGAGGAGAAACCAGTGTCCGATTACGAGACCTTTCTGGTCTATGCCTGGTTCAGCGAGCTGGTGCGGCACTTCCTGCGCACCCACCCCTGCGCGCAAATGGTCGGCCTGGAGATGGGTTTCCGGCTGCCGCTGCCGAGCGGCACCGTCATCCGCAAGCCCGATTTCGGCGTGGTGCGCAATGACAATCCCGAGCCGCTGCTGCCCCTGGATTGCTCCTACCACGGGGTTTTCGACCTCTGTATCGAGGCCCTGTCCGACCAGGAGCACAGCGGCATCGTACGCGACACCGTGACCAAGAAGGCCGAATACGCCGCCGGGGGCGTACCCGAGTATTACATCCTGCACCAGAACCCCGCTCACCAGGCCTTCTATACCCGCACCCCCGCCGGGTTCTATACGCCCATCGCACCGCAGTCCGGGGTCATCTGCTCGCGGGTGCTGCCGGGGCTGCAATTCCGCCCGACCGACCT
>JACDZJ010000107.1_pt1 | contig 38530 bp, 39 predicted proteins | sample 7365721 | NCBI WGS metagenome assembly JACDZJ01 (sample SAMN15143480, study PRJNA637477) | pond metagenome | biome: freshwater wetland ecosystem [ENVO:00000243]; feature: pond [ENVO:00000033]; material: pond water [ENVO:00002228]; isolation source: pond water containing pink berries ... | reverse complement strand
TGCGCCGTGGTTGAGTCGCACTATCCGAAGGCAGGCAATGGTCGTCCGCCGATATGCCGTGCTGCGCGGCCATGCGCAACTCGACGACGCGAAGACCGCACGGATCATCCGCGTGGCATGCGTGCTAGGCGCCCGTAGGTAACGCTGTGATCAAGATCAACCCTAGGTGGTTCGCAACGCTCGCCGTCGTGGCGATCGTGACGGGAATCTATCTGTCACACCTGATTAACGATTACACCGACAAGGCGGTGCTGGCCGACATCGACGCTGGCGTGAGTCTGGGGAATCGGGGGGCAAGCGCTGTCGGCAACTACCTCATCAAGGAAGGGAAGCTGCCGGCGGCACTGGCTGACCTCGCGGAAAAAATCGCGGACATCCCGGCAGCGAAAGTATCACTGTCGCCTGAGGCCGGCGAAGTGGTGGTCACCCTGCAAAACCCAAGCTACCCGGCCATCGCCGGCAAACGCCTGTTCTTCCGTCCCGTGATCATCAGCGGCATGGTGATCAGCATCGCCTGCCACACGGAGGCTGACGAGGCGTTTCGCAAGCTAACCGAAGACCGCTGCGACTGACACTGAACGATGATTTCCCGCGTTTCGGTGCTGGTGCGACGATTTTCCCCACTGGCGGCCTTCCTCGGCGGGTTCGCTTGGGATGCACTGACCCTCGGCCAGCGCGTCACCCCCGCAGCCTTCTGGAGCCTGGGGACCTACCTGCTGTGCGCGGCGCTGCTGGCCGTCTGGCTGGCGTACCGGCACACGCACCACTGCCAGCCGCCCCCGCCGGGCACGGGCATGCGCGGCCTGGCTGAGACGGCCGTGTGGCGCGGCCCCTACCTGCTGATGCAGTTTTTCTTCGGTGGGATCTTTTCGGCGCTGTTCATCCTCTACTTCAAGAGTTCCGGCTATCTCGGCACCTGGCTGACGACGGCCATCCTCGGCGCCTTACTGGTGGGCAACGAGTTCGCCCGAGACCACTACGGCAGGCGCTTCACCACGACCTGGGCGCTGCTCGCCCTCAATAGCATCCTGTTGCTCAACTTCGTGCTGCCCCATGTCGTCGGCAGCCTGGAGGCCTGCTGGTTCTACTTGTCTACTGCGGCCGGCATACTGCTGACGCAGCTGGTCCGCGAACTGGCGCCGGGCCACCCGGGCAAAATCTGGCCAGCATGGGCGGTCGGCCTCGCCCTGATGGCCGCCTTCCAGCTCAACATGATCGCGCCAGTGCCCCTCGTCAAGCGGGAACTGCTGGTCGGCCACGAATTCCGGCAGGTGGGCGGAAGCTACCTGATCCGGATCGAAACAGCCCCCTTGTGGCAGTTCTGGCGCGTCCAAGCGATGACGGTCCATGTGGCGGCAAGCGAACGCATCTACGGCATCTCCGCGGTATTCGCGCCACGCGGCATGAGCGCCCCTCTCGAGCATCGCTGGGAATACCGGGGACCGGCAGGCTGGCAGTCAATCGCGGTAGTCCGCTTCCAGACGACCGGCGGGCGGGAGAAGGGTTTCCGCGGCTACTCCTGGGTGCAGCAGACGCTGTCCGGCGACTGGCGCTTCACGGTCGCCACCCAGGATGGGCGCATCATCGACATGCTGAGCTTTCGCGTCGAATACGGAGCTGCGGCGGGTGAAAACATGGTCGAGCGTGAATTGTGAGCGGCGGGGACACCCGTCAGCCGACGAGGCGCAGTCCGATATTCAACAGCAGTACCTCCTGACCCAACATGACGATGCTTCCAGGACAGCGGTTATCCCCGGTATCGCTGTATTCGAAGGCGTAGGTCCGGCGCAAGGCCAGTTGGCCGTTGTCATCGCGCGTCAGGTTGATGCCGGCAATCGACACGGTCTCGTCGAGAAACTGGCAGCCCTCGGCCTGGCAGGCAGCCCGGGCCGCCTTGACGGCCACTTCACGGACCCTGAGACTTCCCAGCCACAGCCAAACCCCGGCGGCGAGCAGGACGATGATGGTGATTTCGGGCCCGGGCATGACCGGCTATCTTTGGCGCAGTCCCAACAAGGGGTAATGGCTTACCCGAGGGTCGCCAGATCGATCACGAAACGATACTTCACGTCGTTCTTCAGCATCCGCTCGTAGGCCGTGTTGATGTAATCCATCGGGATCATCTCGATGTCCGAGACGATTCCGTGTTCGGCACAGAAATCGAGCATTTCCTGCGTTTCGCGGATGCCACCGATCAGGGAACCGGCCAGGCTGCGACGTTTGAAGATCAGGTTGAACACGCCGGGAGAAGGATGCGGTTCCGCCGGGGCGCCCACCAGCGTCATGGTGCCATCGAGCTTGAGCAGACCGAGGAAGGCATCCAGGTTATGCGGGGCGGCGACGGTATTGATGATCAGGTCGAAGTGGTTGGCCAGCGCGGCCATCTGGGCAGGATCGGTGGATACGCAGACGCGATCGGCCCCCAGGCGTTTGCCATCCTCAACCTTGCCCGGCGAGGTGGTGAACAACGTCACGTGCGTACCCATCGCGTGCGCCAGCTTGACGCCCATGTGGCCGAGGCCACCCAGGCCGACGATGCCGACCTGCTTGCCGGGTCCGGCGCCCCAGTGGCGCAACGGCGACCAGGTGGTGATGCCGGCGCATAGCAGCGGTGCCACGCTGGCGAGGTCGGCCTCCGCGTGGCGGATGTGCAGGACGAAGGACTGCTTGACGACTATGGTCTGCGAGTAGCCGCCATAGGTGTTCTCGCCACCGAACATCGGGCCGTTGTAGGTGCCGGTAAAGCCGTTTTCGCAGTATTGCTCCTCGCCTTCGGCACAGGAATGGCAGTGACCACAACTGTCCACCATGCAGCCGACACCGGCCAGGTCGCCGACCTTGAACTTGTCGACCTGGCTGCCGACGGCGACGACCCGGCCGACGATCTCGTGGCCGGGCACGCAGGGAAACTGCGTCCCTTTCCATTCGCCGCGCGCCGTGTGCAGGTCGGAGTGGCAGACACCGCAGTAGAGGATCTCGATCTGCACATCGTCCGCGCCCGGAGCGCGGCGTTGGAATTCATAAGGAGCGAGCAGGCTGGCCGCCGTTTGGGCTGCATAGGCTTTGGTCTTGATCATGGTTGATTCCTGGTGGGTTCGCTGCGGGTTGGTCAGTCGAGCGTGGGGTAATCGGTGTAGCCCTCGGCGGCGCCCCCGTAAAGCTTGTCGGCGCGCAGCGCATTGAGGGGAGCATCTTCGCGCAGGCGTCGCACCAGGTCCGGATTGGCAATGAAGTACCGGCCGAAGGCGACCAGATCGGCCGCACCGCTGTCGACGGCGGCGAGCGCGTCGGCCAGTGAATAGCCGTTGTTGATCATCCAGGCGCCCGGCCAGCGACTGCGCAACGCCGCATAGTCGAAGGGCACGGCCACGTCAGGCAGGCGGGGGCCGCCGGTCTCGCCCTCGATCACGTGCAGGTAGGCCAGCTTGAAGCGGGCCAGTTGCTCGACCACATGGTTGTAGAGGGCCTGCGGATCGCTGTCGAGCGCTGCCGTGTTCCCAAAAGTGGTCATCGGGCTGATGCGGATCGCCGTCCTGCCAGCGCCGACTTTTTGCGTGACGGCCTCCACCACCTCGACCAGCAGTCGCGTGCGGTTGGCGATGCTGCCACCGTAAGGACCGCTGCGATCGTTGATGCTGTCGCGCAGGAACTGTTCGAGCAAGTAGGTATTGGCAGCATGGATCTCCACGCCGTCGAAGCCGGCATCGATTGCGTTCTGCGCCGCCGTGACGTAGTCAGTAATCAGTCCGGGCAGTTCGTCGTCACGCAGGGCACGTGGCGCGGATACCGGCACAAAGCCCTCGCGGGTGAAGGTCATGGCCGGCGATTGGCGGTTGGTGGACGAAACGGGCGACGCCCCGCCGGGCAGCAGCGACACATGCGAGATGCGGCCGACGTGCCAGAGCTGAATGACGATGCGGCCGCCGGCCGCATGCACCGCGTCCGTTACCGTGCGCCAGGCCGCGACCTGCTCCGGCGAGTGGATGCCGGGCGTATCGAGGTAACCCTGCGCCATCGGGCTGATCTGGCTGGCTTCGGAGATGATCAGGCCGGCACTGGCGCGCTGGCGGTAATACTCGACGGTCAGCGGGCCGGGCAAGCCGTCCGTGGCGCGGTTGCGTGTCAGGGGCGCCATGACGATGCGGTTTGCGAGGGCAATGTCGCCGATCTGGACGGAGTCGAAAAGCGTGGGCATGGGGAGTCTCCTGTATGGGTTTGTCTTCGGTGTTATTTGCGATCCTTCTGCAGCAAGGCCTTCAGATCGGCAAACGGCGAATGGGACGCCAGGGAGCCGCGGTTTGTCTCGATGCTGCGGCCGGCACTGGCTTCGATTTGTTTCTGGTGTTCGTTGTCATGGCAATACAGGCAGAGCAGTTCCCAGTTGCTGCCGTCGGACGGATTGTTGTCATGATTGTGGTCGCGGTGGTGCACCGTCAGTTCGCGCAGGTTGGCCTGGGTGAACTCACGGGCACAGCGTCCGCAGATCCACGGGTAAATTTTGAGCGCTTGTTCACGGTAGTCCTTTTCGCGTCGTTCTGCTGTGCGCCGGACGTCGGCGACGAGTTGGTCTAGACGGGCATGATCGGGCGTCTTGGGTGCAGGCATGGCTAGCTCTCAAGGAAGGTAGGGACGGGCATCGATGGCCGGCGCGCGGCGGGCGATCAGGTCGGCCAGTAGTTGTCCCGAGCCGACCGCCATGGTCCAGCCCAAGGTGCCATGGCCAGTATTGAGGTACAGCCCCGGCACGCGGGTCGGGCCGATCAGCGGCACATTGCTGGGCGTAGCCGGCCGCAGCCCGGCCCACGGCTCGCAAGAATCTTCGCGCACTTCGAGCGGCGGAAAAATTGCGCGCACACGATCGATCAGGGGGGCAATGCGGGCCGGATTCAGGCTCAGGTCATGGCCGGCAAATTCGGCGGTACCCGCCACGCGCAGGCGCTGGCCGAGGCGGGAATAGACGAGCTTGGCACCATCGTCGATCAGACTGACTTCCGGTGCAGGCCGGTCGGGGGCAAGCGGAATGGTGATCGAATAACCCTTGGCGGGATAGACCGGAATGGAAATTCCCAATGGCTTGAGCCACTGTGCGGTGTAACTGCCGAGGGCAACCACGCAGGCATCGGCTGGAACGTGACTGCCTTCCGCGAGGCGCACGGCGGCGAAGCGCCCTTTTTCCTGCTCGCATCCGGCCACCTCGGTGCCATGGCGAAACTCCACCCCGCGCTCAGCGCAGTGTCCCGCCAGTGTTTGGGTGAATTGGCAGGCATCGCCGGACTCGTCGTCGGCCGTGAATGTACCGCCAACGATGGGCAAGGTCGACTGCGCCAGTGCCGGTTCGATGGCGACGCACTCCGCGGCCGTCTTGGCCACGCGTTCGCAGCCGAATTCGCGCATCAGCGCCGCCTGGGTAACGGCGTGCTCGAACTCGGCCGAATCGGTGTAGTAATGCAGGATGCCGCGCTCCAGGCAGTCGTATTTCAGACCCAGTTCGCGGCGCAACTGCTTCACCCTTGCCCGACTGTCCAGTGCCAGGGCGAGAATGGAACGAATGTTGGCGCGGGTACGCTGCGGGCTGCATTCGCGCAGGAAGCGCAGACCCCAGGCCCACTGGGCCGGATCGGCGCGAAGCCGCCACAGCAGGGGAGAATCCTCGCGGCCCAGCCACTTGAGAATTCTTCGGGGTGCCGACGGGTTGGCCCAAGGTTCGGCATGGCTGGTCGAGATCTGTCCGCCATTGGCAAAGCTGGTCTCCAGGCCGGGGCCGGGCTGGCGATCGATCACGACGACCTCATGGCCATCCTCGGCCAGGAACCATGCCGAGGCTACGCCGATCAAACCTGCTCCGAGCACTACAATGCGCATGCCAACACAAGAGGAACAAATGGAAAACGATTATAAGCAGGCAAACTGGCAGGCCCGCCTCACGCCCGAGCAGTATTACGTCACCCGCCAGAAAGGCACCGAGCGCCCCTTCACCGGTGAATACTGGAACTGCACTGATCCCGGCACCTATGTCTGCATCTGTTGTGGCGCACCGCTCTTCGATGCCGCCCACAAGTTCGATGCCGGTTGCGGCTGGCCAAGTTTCTTTCAGTTGAAAGTGGACGGCAACATCGCCGAAGCCCGCGATTCCACCCAAGGCATGCTGCGCACCGAAGTCATGTGCCAGCAGTGCGGCGCGCACCTGGGCCACGTTTTTCCCGACGGCCCGCGCCCGACTGGACTGCGCTATTGCATCAACTCCGTTTCGCTGAAACTGGAACCCAAGTAAACTGATCAACCATGAAGTTCCTCTTCGACCTGTTTCCGATCATCCTGTTCTTCGCGACCTACAAGTTCGCGGGTATCTACGCGGCAACCGGCGTCGCCATCGCTGCGACTTTCGCTCAGATCGGCTGGGTACATTTCCGCCACGGCAAGGTCGACAAGATGCTTTGGGTCAGCCTCGGCCTGATCGTGGTCTTCGGTGGCATGACGCTGATCCTGCGCGATCCGACCTTCATCATGTGGAAGCCGACGGTGCTCTACTGGCTGTTCGCCACCGTCCTGCTCGGTTCGGCACTGCTCTTCAAGAAAAATCTCATCCGTACGATGATGGAAGCCCAGGTCAGCCTTCCGGATGCGCTGTGGGCCAGGCTCAATCTCGCCTGGGTCGCCTTCTTTGCCGTGATGGGCGTGCTCAACCTGTATGTCGCCTTCAACTTCAGCGAGTCCGACTGGGTCAATTTCAAGCTGTTCGGCGGCATGGGCCTGATGCTCCTGTTCATCGTCGCCCAGGGGCTGCTGCTCGCCAAATATATCGAACCCGAAGAAACAAAAAAGGACACCCCCTAGATGCTCTACATGATTCATAGTGAAGACAACGCCGACTCGCTGCAACAGCGACTCGCCGCCCGACCGGCCCATCTCGACCGCCTGCAGGCACTTCAAGCCGAGGGTCGCCTGATCCTCGCTGGCCCCTGCCCGGCCATCGACAGCCCCGATCCCGGCCCGGCCGGTTTCTCCGGCAGCCTGATCGTGGCCGAATTTCCCTCGCTGGTTGATGCGCAGGCCTGGGCGGATGCCGACCCCTACGTCGCGGCCGGCGTCTATGCGCGGATTAGCGTCAAGCCCTTCAAGAAGGTGCTGCCATGAGCATGGCCGACGCCCTGCGCCAGCAACTGGCAGTACTCGATCCACTGCTACTCGAAATCCGCGACGACAGCGCCCAGCATGCCGGCCATGCCGGCGCGCAAAAAGGGGGGCATTTTGCCGTCCGCATCGTCTCCGCCCGCTTCGCCGGCCTGTCTACCGTTCAGCGCCATCGCCTGGTGTATGATGCCGTCAGCAGTCTGATGGATCAGGGTATCCATGCCCTGAGCATCGATGCCAGAACCCCCGAATAACAGACACACTGATCCCAACCCAACATCAGGACAAACATGAGACACGCCATCCGCTCCGCTTCCCTGCTCGCCCTTGTCACCGCCTTTGCTGCTGCTCCTGTTTTTGCGGCCGATGCCAAGTCGGTCGCCACGGTAAACGGCAAAGCCATCCCCGTCGCTCGCGCCAATGTCCTGATGGCCAACCAGCTTTCCCAAGGTCAGGCCAATACGCCGGAACTGCAGAACGCCGTCCGCGAAGAACTGGTGCGGCGTGAAATACTGGCCCAGGAAGCCAGCAAGAAGGGCATCGACAAGAAGGCGGAAGTACAGGCCCAGCTTGATCTTGCCCGCCAGGGGGTGGTGATCGGTGCCTACCTCAACGAATATGCCCGCAACGTCAAGATTTCCGATGCCGATGTGATGAAGGAATTCGACAGCATCAGGACTGCGGTCGGCGACAAGGAATACAAGGCCCGCCACATCTTGGTCGAGAAAGAAAGCGAAGCGAAGGACATCATCGTCAGCCTGAACAAGGGCGGCAAGTTCGATGAACTCGCCAAAGCCTCGAAGGACCCAGGCTCCAAGGAACGTGGTGGCGACCTCGGCTGGGCCAACAAGGCCAGCTATGTACCGCCCTTTGCCGAAGCGATGGTCAAGCTTCAGCCCGGCCAATATACCCAGGCACCGGTACAGAGCAGCTTCGGCTGGCACGTCATCCAGCTCGACGACGTCCGCGAACTCAAGACGCCGCCGTTCGACGAAGTCAAGCCGCAGATCATCCAGCGCATGCGCCAGCAGGCGGTCGAAAAGCACATCCTCGACCTGCGCGCCAAAGCCAAGGTCGAATAACAAAAGTCGGCGCCGGCAGGGCGGCTCTCAAAACGGGGACTTCGGTCCCCGTTATCAGTTCAACCCCATGAAACTGCATCCATCACCCTATCTGCTGCTGACCCTCGCTAACCTGTTCTGGGCCGGCAACTGGATCGTCGGGCGCGGCATGCGCGCCGACGTGCCACCGATCGCCCTGTCGTTCTGGCGCTGGATCATCGCGCTGGCCTGTTTGCTGCCTTTCGCCTGGCCTTACCTGAAACGCGACCGCACCGTTCTGCTGGCCAACTGGCGCTGGCTGGTCATCCTCGGCATCCTCGGCACCTGCCTCTATAACGCGCTCACCTATATCGGCCTGCAGCAGACCGAGGCCATCAACGGCCTCTTGCTCAACTCTTTCATTCCGATCGTCATCGTCGCCCTGGCGTGGATCTTCCAAGGCAAGCGACTACAGCCGGTCGAGGGCATCGGCATCCTTGCCTCGCTGATCGGCGTGGTCACCATCGTGGCCCGTGGCGAATTTCAAACGCTCATGCAGTTGCGCCTCAACCTCGGCGATGTCTGGATCCTGCTGTCCGTCTTCGCCTGGGCCATCTATACGCTGCTGCTACCGAAACGGCCCGCTACCCATCCGCTGGCTTTCCTGTTCGCCATCGCCACCATCGGCGTGCTGGCGACCTTGCCGCTCTATCTGATCGAACTGTCCGGCGGCCGCCACATTACGCCGTCGGTGAACGCCTGGCTGGCCATCGGCTATGCCGGCGTCTTCCCGGCCTTCCTCGGCTTCATCTTCTGGAACAAAGGCGTGGAAACGCTGGGTGCCTCGCGCGCCGGATTGTTCATCCACCTCATGCCGGCCTTCGGCATCCTCCTCGCCGCCATCTTCCTCGGCGAGCAACTGATGCGATTTCACTTCATCGGTATCGCCCTGATCTTCGGCGGTATTTTCCTGACCACCGTGCGCAACCTGCGAAGATGATCGTTAGCTTCAGTTCGTGGCGCCGCCGACGCGCGGCAGACAGGTTGGCTATTAGCGAGGTTCAGTGGCAGGCAGCCGAATACGCCCTGCCCTTCCTCGACCGGCTGAATAACAACGAGCGCCAGCGCCTGAGGACTCTGGCTAGCGAATTTATTGCCACCAAGGAGTGGAACGGTGCGCAGAACCTGCAACTCACCGCTGCCATCCAGCTTTCCATCGCCCTACAGGCCTGCCTGCCGATCCTCGAACTCGGCCTCGACTGGTACGACGGCTGGGTGGGCATCGTCGTCTATCCCGGCGACTTCATCATCCCGCGCCACACGGTCGACGCGGACGGCATCGTCCACGAATACGAGGATGCCGTGCTCGGCGAAGCCTGGGAAGGCGGGCCGCTACTGTTGTCATGGTTTGCCAATATGGGCGAGGTCGGCGACGTCAATATCGTCATCCACGAATTCGCCCACAAGCTGGACATGCGCAATGGCGACACCGATGGCATGCCGCCCCTGCATGAAGACATGAATCAGGCTGAATGGCGTGACGCCTTTACGCCCGCCTACGAGGATTTATGCCGGCGCATCGATGCCGGAGAGGACACGGCCATCGACTCTTATGCTGCGGAACATCCGGCCGAATTCTTCGCTGTCACCAGCGAAGTCTTCTTCGAGGCACCCGACCTGCTGCTCGCAGAATACCCGGCGGTCTATGGGCAACTACGCGACTTCTATCGCCAGGACCCTTTGCGTTATTGCATTGCAACATCAGACGCGCAAGAATGAAGCTCTGCTTACCAAGAACACTGCATACCCCATGAATAAACCCACCCTGATCGACACCATCGAGAACCGCACTTACGACGAAATCCAGGTCGGCGATGTCTCCACCCTGGTGCGCACGCTACGTCCGGAAGACATCCAGATGTTCGCCATCATCTCCGGCGACATGAACCCGACCCACGTCGACCCCGAATATGCCCGTTCCTCTCAGTTCCGGGAAGTCGTCGCCCATGGCATGTGGGGCGGCATGCTGTTCTCAAATGTCCTCGGCATGCAGTTCCCCGGCCCCGGCACCGAATATGTCGACCAGAGCCTGCACTTCGAGCGTTCGGTGCGCGTCGGCGACACACTCACGGTCACCGTCACCTGCAAGCGCAAGTTCGACCACAATCGTCACATCCTGTTCGACTGCAATTGCACCAACCAGGATAACGAGCGCGTCATCCACGGCACCGCCGAAGTCATCGCCCCGGCCGACAAGATCAAGCGGGCGAAGGTCACCCTGCCGGAAATCAAGCTCTCAGCGACAAAATCATCGCGCTACGAGCATCTGCTCGAAATCACCCAGGGACTCAGTCCAATCCAGATGGCCGTCATCCATCCCTGCGATACGGAATCGCTGAAGGGCGCGCTGCTGGCACGCGATCGCGGCCTGATCGTACCGACCCTCGTCGGCCCGGAGGACAAGATTCGCGCGCTGGCCGAGGAAATGAACCTCGACCTCTATGGCTGCGAATTCCTCAACGTGCCGCACAGCCACGCCGCAGCGGAATCCGGCGTCGCCTTGGCGCGCGAGGGACTCGTCGAGGCGCTGATGAAGGGCTCCTTGCATACTGACGAACTGATGGGCGAAGTGGTCGACAAGGCCACCGGCCTGCGCACCGACCGGCGCATCAGCCACGTGTTCATGATGGACGTACCGACCTACCCACGGCCGTTGCTGATCACCGATGCCGCCGTCAACGTGGCGCCGACGCTGGTGACCAAGGTGGACATCGTGCAGAACGCCATCGACCTGGCGCGCATGCTGCACATCGCTGACCCGAAGGTCGCTATCCTCGCCGCCGTGGAAACCGTCAACCCGGACATGCAGGCCACGCTCGACGCCGCCGCGCTGTGCAAAATGGCCGATCGTGGCCAGATCAAGGGCGGCATCCTCGACGGTCCGCTCGCCTTCGACAACGCCATCTCGGTGGTCGCCGCGCGCACCAAGGGCATCAAGTCGGTGGTCGCCGGCCAGGCCGACATCCTGCTGGTGCCGGACATCGAATCGGGCAATATGCTCGCCAAGCAGCTCGAATACCTCGCCGACGCGCTGTCGGCCGGCATCGTGCTCGGCGCGCGCGTACCGATCGTGCTGACCAGCCGGGCCGACTCCGCACAGACCCGCACCGCTTCGACCGCCATCGCCGTGGTGATGGCGCATGCCCGCCGCAACAACGCCATTCCCAAGTGAGACTGCCATGAGTACTGCACTCCTCACCCTCAACGCCGGGTCGTCCTCGATCAAGTTTGCCCTTTTCCAACTTAGCTCCCCGGTCCCCGCCCAGCCAGAGCTGGTCGGCCAGTACGATGGCATCGGCACCGCCCAGGCCCACCTCAAGGCAAAGGACAAGGCCGGCAAGGTGCTGGACGACATCGACCTGAGCCTGAGCGGTGATCATCCGCACCGCGCCGCCCTGGATCATCTGGTCAACTGGCTGCACAGCCACGAAGCCGGCTGGCGGATCGTCGGCGTCGGCCATCGCGTGGTGCATGGAGCGGAGAGTTTTTCGCGGCCGGTCAGGCTCAACGACGCCAACGTCACCCACCTGAAGGAATTCATCCCGCTCGCGCCGCTGCACCAGCCGCACAACCTCGCCGGCATCGAGGCGATGCGCGCCGCGCTGCCGTGCATCCCGCAGATTGCCTGTTTCGATACCGCCTTCCACCGCTCGCAACCGGCCATTGCCCAACTGTTCGCCCTGCCGCGCCGCATCACCGCGCAAGGCGTGCGCCGCTATGGCTTCCACGGCCTGTCCTACGAATACATCGCGGACGTGCTGCCGCTACATCTGGACGAAACACGCGCCAACGGACGTGTCATTGTCGCCCACCTCGGCAACGGTGCCTCGATGTGCGGCATGCTCGGCCGCAAGAGCCAGGTCACAACCATGGGCTTCACCGCCGTCGAAGGCCTGATGATGGGCACGCGCACCGGCGCGCTCGACCCCGGCGTGTTGTTGTACCTGATGGACTACGACGGCATGGACGTCAAGGCCCTGACCAAGCTGCTTTACAAGGAATCCGGCCTGCTTGGCGTTTCCGGCATTTCGCAGGACATGCGCGTGCTGCTCGAATCCGAGAGGCCCGAGGCCAGGGAAGCCGTCGACCTGTTCTGTTACCGCATCGTGCGCGAGATCGGCTCGCTGGCCGCCGCGCTGGGCGGTCTGGATGCACTGGTGTTCACCGGCGGCATTGGCGAACACGCCGTGCCGGTACGGGAGCAGATCTGTTCAAAACTGAACTGGCTGGGGCTGGAATTCGATGCCGCTGCCAATGCCAAGCGAGCAAGTCGTATCAGCACGGACGCCAGCCGCGTCGCCGCACTCGTGCTGCCCACCAACGAGGAATGGATGCTCGCGCGCCACACGGCCGAGCTGATTTGAGGAAATCCAATGAACATCAATGAACTATCCATCGGCCAGAGCGCCGAAACCAGCAAGATCATTACCCAGCAGGACATCAAGATGTTTGCGACCGTCTCGGGCGACCACAATCCCGTCCATCTGGACGCCGCTTTCGCCGCCGCCACGCCGTTCAAGGGCGTGATCGCCCACGGCATGCTGTCGGCCTCGTTCATCTCGGCCATCCTCGGCACCACGTTGCCCGGCAAGGGCACGATCTATCTCGGCCAGAACCTCAAGTTCCTGTCACCGGTACGTCCCGGTGACACGGTGAAAACCGTGGTGACGGTCAAGGAGATCCATGCCGAGAAGCGCCGCGTGATCTGCCAGACCGCCTGTTATGTGGGCGAAACCAAGGTGATCGACGGCGAAGCCACCCTGCTGGTTCCCGCTGCCAGCTGATTGCCCGGCAGGATTGATTTTGTTGCAGCACACGGCTCCGGGCAATCCGTGCCCGGAACTCCAGTACGAACGCGTTGCCGGCGGCGGGGCGCGCCCCTGTCTCGTCTTTCTGCATGAAGGCTTGGGCTGCATCGAGATGTGGGGCGATTTCCCGCAACAACTCTGTGCCGCAACCGGCTGTCCTGGACTCATCTACGACCGTGCCGGCTACGGTCGCTCCGCCTCTCTGGAGCATCCGCGCAGCATCCATTACATGCACGAGGCGGCGCTGGCCGAACTGACGCACGTGCTTGAAGCCCTGATTCCGGGGCAGGACTACATCCTCGTCGGCCATTCCGACGGCGGCAGCATCGCTCTGATCCATGCCGCCGAGCGCCCGCCACAACTCAAGGGCGTGATCACCGAAGCGGCGCATGTCTTCGTCGAAGCCATCACGCTGGAAGGCATTCGCCGAGCCGACGCCGCCTATGAAGCAGGAAAACTTCAGGGACTGGCGCGCTTTCACGGGGACAAGACCCCAATCATTTTCAAGGCCTGGTCGGATACTTGGCTGAGTCCATGGTTCGCGTACTGGAACCTTGAATACCTGCTACCATCGATCCATTGCCCCCTGTTCGTGATTCAGGGGCGCGACGACCAGTACGGCACACTGGCACAGGTCGATACGATAGTCGGCAAGGTTGCCGGTCCGGCGGAAGCCGCGATCGTCGATGGCTGTGCTCATTCGCCGCACAAGGAAAACCCGCCGCGACTGCTGTCCCTGATGGGTGCTTTCATCTTGTCGCTAGGCGATCGGCACCATCGGCGAAGCATTCGTGATTTGCGATCCTGACAAATCTAGTCTTGTTCCCGCAAAAGTCGGCGCTGGCAGGACGGCATTGCAATGGAGAGGCTGCCCCAACCGCCAAGGCCTTTCCGCTCGCTCCTGAAGCCATTGCGGCACTGTTGCACTAAAATCGTCCCCATGAACACTCCCGCCTTCGATCCCGCACAGCAAGTCTACGACGAAGAAAAGCCCTTGTTATTGCTGGTTGACGACATGCCGGCCAACCTGCACGTGCTGGCGGCTGCCCTCAAATCCGACTATCGGGTGAAAACCGCCACCAACGGCGTGGCCGCGCTCGAACTGGTGACACACCCCGACCGTCCCGACCTGATCCTGCTCGATGTCATGATGCCAGGCATGAGCGGCATCGAGGTGATACGGGACCTGAAGGCGAAGACCGATACGCGCGATATCCCGGTAATCTTCATTTCCGCAGACATCTCGGAGCTGAGCCAGATCGAAGGCCTGCAACTGGGTGCCGATGATTACCTGACCAAACCCGTAGTCATCACCGTGCTGTGCGCCCGCGTCAAGAACCTGCTGGCCAACAAACGTACCGAGCGGCAACTGCGTCTAGCCGCGCATGTGTTCGAATTCAGCGGCGACGCGATCTTGATCACCGATCGCAACAACCTGATCATCAAGGTCAACAGGGCCTTCACGCGACTCACTGGCTATGACATGGATGAGGTGCGTGGACGCGATCCAAAATTTCTTACTTCCGGGCGCACCACGCCCGAGGAATATCAAGCCATGTGGCAGGCCATTCTGACCCATGGCTTCTGGCAGGGAGAAATGTGGGACCGGCACAAGAACGGCGACGTTTATCCCAAGTTGATGACAATTTCGACGATAGTAACTGCGCGCGGCGAAATCGATTATCACATCGCCAGCTTTTCCGACATCAGCAACCAGAAAGCCAACGAGGAGCGCATTCGCCGCATCGCCCACCACGATGCACTGACCAACCTGCCGAACCGTCTCTACCTGACCATCGTCCTCGAGCAGGCATTGGCCGAAGCCCAGCGCAACGGCACCCAGCTGGCAGTCATGTTCATCGACTTAGACCGGTTCAAAACCATCAACGATACTCTCGGACACCATATCGGCGACCTGTTGCTGGTGGAGGTGGCGCAGCGACTGAAGGCCTGCGTGCGCCAATCGGACATTGTCGCCCGGCTCGGAGGCGACGAGTTCGTCGTCGCCCTGACCGACACGACGATAGACGCGGTAACGACAGCGGTGGTGGGCAAGCTGATGCACACGCTGGCGCAACCCTACCGGATCGAGGGACATGACTTGCTCTCGACCCCCAGCATCGGCATCAGCATCTACCCGATCAACGGTCGAGATATCGCTTCACTGATGAAAAATGCCGATGCGGCAATGTATCAAGCCAAGCTCCAGGGTCGCAACAACGTCCAATACTTCGCGGCGGTGGCGAGTACTGCCCAGCCTTAGGCCGGCCAGCCGGTTACTTCACCAGACTCCAGACGCCGTTCCTGATCACCACCATCACACGGGCGCGCGCTGGTCGAGGCCGAGGCGATCGGTCGCCGACGTTGAAAACGCCATGCGCCCCGGCCTGATTCTTGGTGGCTTCGAGGGCATCGCGCAAGGCACTGCGGAATTCCACTGCGGAACTCCTTCGATCCGGGCTTGGCCTTCATGTGCTCGACGATGGCCGTGGACATCTGGATGTCGTTCTGCGGCGTCTTGAACACCCATTTGACCTTCGGGTTGGCCGTATCGACGATGCGCGAGGAAGCCGCCATCGAAATCATCAGCGTCTCGGCCTCGGCCGCGATGTCGATCATCGCCAGCGAGGCGGCTTCAAGCGTAGCATGCTATTTTCTCGATAATTTGACGCACCATGGACATCGACCGTACCGACATCCGCATTCTGGAAGCCTTGCAGCGCAACGCCAAGCTCTCGCACGCCTGTGATGAAATCCTCGACTGCATGGCCGTCACCGGCCAATCCGACTACATCCTGCGTATCGTCGTCCCCGACCTGGTCGCTTTCGCCAAGTTGATCACCGGCGACCTGATCAAGCTAACGGGCGTCAAAATGGTCCGTTCCACCATCGGCCTGCGCCGCATCAAGCGGTCGCACGCCATGCCGCTCACCTACCTGATGGCATTTGGCGAACAACGGCCGAAGGTGCGCTTTCACGAAAGCAGCGCGGCGCTCGGCTGAAAAGCCTGCCGGACGATTGACTATGGCTTGATCCGCCCCAGACAGGAGGAATTACATGCTTCGTTCCAGCCATCATTCGGATCATTGGTTCAAACAGATATTTGATTCCTTGCCCGATCCCTCATGGATCATCGAAGGCAATCAATTTATCGAATGCAACGAGGCTGCGGTTCGCGTCCTGGGCTATGCAAGTCGCGCAGCATTGCTGAATGTTCATCCCTCCATACTCTCACCGGCAAGGCAAGCCGATGGCGAGGAATCTTTCAAAAAAGCCGAACGATTGCTGGCAATTGTCCGCGACCAGGGCCGACATCGCTTCGAATGGATACATACCAAAGCGGACGGAACAAACTTTGACGCAGAAGTCAGCCTTGCCACCTTCCAGATAAACCACCGGCAGTTCATTCACTGTGTCTGGCGGGATATCACTGACCGCAAGCGCGCCGAAGCCAGCCTGCTGCGGCAAAACACCACCCTGTCAGCCATCGTCGACAACTTTCCCGGCGGCATCTCCCTGTTCGATCGACAACTTCGTCTTGTTGCACACAATGCCGAATTCAGAAGCGTGATGGATTTCCCCGACTCGCTGTTCGCTCAGGCGGAACTGGGGTTCGAGGATTTAATCCGTTTCAACGCACAACGCGGCGAATATGGCCCCGGAGATGTCGAGGAACAAGTTGCGGCCGCGGTCAAACTCGCCAAGAACTTCCAGGCCCACCGAGTCGAGCGCGTGCGTCCCAATGGCACGGTAATCGAGGTGCGCGGTACGCCCCTGCCAGAGGGCGGGTTTGTCACCAGTTACATCGACATTACCGAGCGCAAGCAGCAGGAAGAGCAAATTCGCCAACTGCTCATCGAGCATGAAATGATCTTCAACAACACCCTGATTGGCATCATCTACCTCAAGAATCGGCGCATTGCTTCCTGCAATCGTCGGCTGGAAGAGATTTTCCAGTATGACCCGGGAGAATTGATCGGAAAATCGACCGAACAGCTTTACGACACGCACGATACCTTCGAAATGATCGGCAAAGTCGCCTACGATACCGTCGCAGAGAACAGGAACTTCAATACCGAAGTCAAACTCAAGCACAAGGATGGCAGCATTTTCTGGGGAGCATTGAGCGGCCGTGCAGTCGACGCCAACAAACCCCACGAGGGCAGCATCTGGGTTTATGCCGACATCTCCGAACTCAAGCGTGCCGAAGCGGATCTGCGCATTTCCGCATCGGCCTTCGAATCGCAGGAAGGCATGATGATCACCGATGCCGACAATGTCATCCTGCGCATCAACCGGGCTTTTTCGGAAATGACCGGCTATGCGGCCGAGGATATCGTCGGCCAACAACCGTGTTTGCTCGCCTCGGGCCGGCACGACGCAGCATTCTTCGCTGCCATGTGGGCAAACATCCGCGAATCGGATAGCTGGCACGGTGAAATCTGGAACCGCCGCAAAAACGGCGAGGTATTCCCCCAATGGCTGACCATCACGGCCGTCAAAGGCAGCGACGGTGCGGTAACGAACTACATCGGTTCCTATCTGGACATCACCGAACGCAAGCTGGCGGAAGAGAAAATCTATGAACTGGCCTTTTACGACCCGCTGACCGGCCTGCCCAATCGCCGCCTGCTGATTGACCGCCTCAAGCAGGTTCTGGTTTCAAGAGCCCGCAGCGGCAAGCATGGAGCCCTGCTGTTTGTCGATCTCGACAACTTCAAGACCCTGAACGACACCCTCGGCCACGATATCGGCGATCTGCTGCTCAAGCAGGTGGCGCAACGCCTGGTGAGTTGCGTACGCGAGGGCGATACGGTCGCCCGACTGGGAGGCGACGAGTTCGTGGTAGTTCTCGAAGATCTGAGCGAAATCGCCCAGGAAGCTGCTGCCCAGGTGAAAATCGTCGGCGAGAAGCTGCTGGCGGCGCTGAACCGCATCTATCAACTTGCCGGCACCGAATATCGCAATACGTCCAGCATCGGTGTGACCTTGTTCATCGACCACCAAGGCTCGATGGACGAATTATTGAGACATGCCGACCTGGCCATGTATCAGGCCAAGGCGGCCGGTCGGAATACGCTGTGCTTTTTCGAGCCCGAGATGCAAGTCGCGGCCATGAGCCGCGCCGCACTTGAAACCGACTTGCACAGCGCATTCGAAGACAAGCAGTTTATTCTGTACTACCAGCCCCAGATCGTCGGGGCTGATCGCCTGACGGGCGCGGAAGTTCTATTGCGCTGGCAACACCCCCAACGCGGCATTGTGTCCCCCGCCGATTTCATTCCATTGGCGGAAGAAACCGGACTGATCCTGCCCTTGGGTCATTGGGTACTCTTTTCTGCCTGCCAGCAACTGGTGGCGATGGCGGCAGACCCCGGAATGGAGCATCTCACGCTGGCCGTCAATGTCAGTGCCCGCCAGTTCCGCTTGCCTAATTTCGTCGAGGAGGTGCTGGCGATTCTCGCCCATACCGGCGCCAATCCGTACCGGCTCAAGCTGGAATTGACCGAGAGTCTGCTGGTCAGCGACGTTGAGGGCGTAATCAGGAAAATGGCCGAACTCAAAGCCAGTGGAGTTGGATTTTCCCTTGATGACTTCGGTACCGGCTATTCCTCGCTGTCGTATTTGAAACGGCTGCCGCTCGACCAACTGAAGATTGACCAGGGGTTCATCAGGGACATCCTCAACGATGCCAACGATGCGGCCATCGCCAAGATGGTCATCGCCCTGGCGGAAACCATGGGGCTGTCAGTTATCGCGGAAGGGGTGGAGCTGGAGGGCCAAAAGGAATTTCTGGCCTGTCACGGCTGCCATGCCTACCAGGGGTATCTGTTCAGTCGCCCGTTGCCGTTCGGTCAATTCGAGGCGATGGCGAAGCAGGCCTGATCGCGCCGCCGTCCCGCCAGCGCCGACTTTTTGCCGCACACTATAATCGGCGCCCTTGATCGTCCAACCGTCCTGCCGTGTCCAAACTCGCCCACGAAATCGCCCGCCGCCGCACCTTCGCCATCATTTCCCACCCGGACGCGGGCAAAACCACGCTGACCGAGAAGCTGCTGTGGTTCGGCGGCGCGATCCAGGTCGCCGGCGAAGTGCGCGCGCGCAAGGCGGCGCGCCATGCCACCTCCGACTGGATGGAACTGGAAAAGCAGCGCGGCATCTCGGTCACCTCGTCGGTAATGCAGTTTCCCTACCGCGAGCACATGGTCAACCTGCTCGACACGCCGGGCCACGAGGATTTTTCGGAAGACACCTACCGCACCCTCACCGCCGTCGATTCGGCGACGATGGTGATCGACTCGGTGAATGGCGTCGAGGCGCAGACCATCAAGCTGCTGGGCGTCTGCCGCCTGCGCGACACGCCGATCATCACCTTCATCAACAAGCTCGACCGCGAAGGCCGCGCGCCCATCGACCTGCTCGACGAGATCGAGCACGTATTGAAAATCCAGTGCGCGCCGATGACCTGGCCGATCGGCATGGGCAAGAGCTTCCGCGGCGTCTATGACCTCTACGACGACTGCATCCATTTCTTCGACCCTCAGGCCGAGAAAGGCACCTCGCGCATCATCGACCGGCTCGACAATCCGGAACTCGACACACTGCTGGGCTACCAGGCCGAGGAACTGCGCGCCGAAGTGGAACTGGTGAAAGGCGCCTCGCACACTTTCGACAAGGACGCCTACCTCGCCGGCCGGCAGACGCCGGTGTTCTTCGGCTCGGCGGTCAACAATTTCGGCGTGCAGAGCCTGCTCGACGCCATCGTCGACCTCTCGCCGGCCCCGCAGCACCGCCCCGCCGCCACGCGGCAGGTGGAACCGCTGGAACCCAAGTTTTCCGGCTTCGTCTTCAAGATCCAGGCCAACATGGACCCCAAGCACCGCGACCGCATCGCCTTCGTGCGCGTCTGTTCCGGCCACTACACGCGCGGCATCAAGCTCAAACAACTGTCCACCGGCAAAACGCTGGCCGTCAATAACGCCATCACCTTCATGGCACAAGATCGCAGCACCACCGACGAGGCCTGGCCCGGCGACATCCTCGGCATTCCCAACCACGGCACGGTGATGCTGGGCGATACCTTCAGCGAAGGCGAAGACCTCAAGTTCACCGGCATCCCCTGCTTCGCACCCGAGCATTTCCGCCGTGCGCAGATCAGGAACCCGATGAAGATGAAGGCCCTGCAAAAAGGCTTGCAGCAGCTCGCAGAGGAAGGCGCGACCCAGCTGTTCAAGCCGCTGCACGGCAACGACCTGATCCTCGGCGCGGTCGGCACGCTACAGTTCGACGTGGTCGCCCACCGGCTGGAATTCGAATACGGCGTCGACTGCTTCTTCGAGCCGGTCAACGTCGCCACGGCCCGCTGGCTGCGCGGCACGGACGCCGACATGAAGGCCCTGCTCGAGCGTTCCGAAGCCAACCTCGCTTTGGACGGTGCCGGCGATTACGTCTATCTGGCACCGAACCGCGTCAATCTACAGATGGCGCAGGAACGCCACCCGGAAATCACCTTCCTCGAAACCCGCGAGATTCACTGAGCCTGCAAAAGTCGGCGCTGGCGGGACGGCGCAGCGGTGCTCATTTCCCCACGGTATTCAGGTAAGGCGGAGAGACGGCTTCCATCACTGCGTAGCCGCCACAGTCGAGCGCCTTGCATAGAGAAAAATGGATTGCCGCGATGGCTTCGGGTTTGAGGGTGGCAATCTTGCCGAGCATGATCGACTCGCTCAACAGGGTAGGCCGGTTGATTCGTACCCAACTCGCTTGAGGCAACTCGCCCTCGGCAAAATCTTCGTCCTGCAATCGTTGGCTCTGCTGGTGCGCATTCTGCGTTGTCACCGGCAAACAAAGCCAATCGCCGAATTCTCCAAGGCTACGCAGCAGCAATGCCGGCCGACGCTTGCTGGAAGACAAGTCGGTAAAAGGGAAAGGCACCAGAATGATGTCACCGGAGCGGAACGTCATTCCAGACCTCATCTGCGGCGTTGTCCCACACGTGGGAGAGCGAGACTGTCTGGGCGTTCTGCCATTCGTTCATCTCGCCGCGCTCGCGCGCCTGCAGGAACTGAACAAAGTCGAGCGCCTCCTTGGCCAGCGATTCAGGCAGGGTACCGGCGATACGGGCGATTTGTTCGGCGATGGTCATGATTTGTCTTCCGAAGATTGGGCGAAGCGCATCAAGTTTAGAGCAAGAAGCCGCCGCAGGATTTCCTCGTCCGCCATCTCCGGCGCGTAGTCCGTCCAGCCGTAGGCTTGGGCAACGGCGGCGTCGAGCGCCTTGTGGGCATTGTCCAGCCAGGCCGGGCGGGCGTTGTAGAGATTGGTCAGGGTGCGCTTTTTCAGGTCGGCCTCGTGGCCGGGTTTGGCGACGATGCGGTCGGGGTAGCCGGGGACGATTTCCGGGAAGCGCTCCGTCCATTCGGGCGGGTTGAGCCAGTTTTCGCGGAGTTGGTTGAGTTTTTTTGCGGCAGTCGCGATGGCTTGAGCGCACAGCGGGATGGCGTTGCCCCACTCTGCCGAGTCACTTGGCGTCAGGTGCTCGGGGAAGGGGAAAGTGTCGAAACAAGTGGTTGTAGCGTAAGCCGGGCGATCTTCAAGTGTTGAGCCAACGGCAAGCGCCCAGCAGACGTGAATTCGTGAGGAGAGAATGCCAAAGGTCACTTCGTCATTACGTGCGATTACAACCAATCGGTTATCTGGTGCAATGCGCTCGTCCAACCAAACAAAAAAGCGATGCTTCGACTTTTCTGAAGTTGCAATGTAACGCCCGAGCCCGGACAGTGCTTTACGCATTGCCGGTCGTGCTTCGCCATGACGCCACCACTTCTCGGCTCGCGACTTACGGTTGTTAGTTACCCGAACTGGCTTCACATTTGCCAAGACATGAGCGAAGGGGGCTTCGTAGAGCATTGCATCGCCCTCTTCCATCGTCGGTCCGAAATCGACCGTCCAGCGCCCTTCCCAACGAGCCGTCAGATCCTTGCCATTCCATAGTGGGCGAACAACATCGCTATTAGGTCTGCCATTGGGATTGGGCAAGCGTAGCCAAGCTGAGGCTATCGGGTAATCAACGCTGAAATCTCCAGCCAATGCAAGTCCGAAGAAAGATGCTCCGGCATTTTCGGCCAAACGGCTTGCCGTCGTCAGGTTTTCGCCTGAGCGTAGGTCCGCATGAATTTCGGACACATCGAAGCCATCGAGGCGAGTCCCCTCATTGTTGCCAAAACACACCAGTGAAACGCGCACCGCCGCGCCATCATTAATCCATGGCTCGTCGCTCCATGCCTCGAAGATTCGAGTGCTATCGGCAATCCGCTCCAAAACCTTTCGATTCGCCGGCTGGCGAATACTGTTGGTGGCAACCAGCCCCGCCGCTTTGGACTGGCCAGCGGTAATCTGCCCCGCGCCCTCTCAAACCAATAGCACACCAGATCAGCGCCGGGTGGCACACGCTCATCAAATAAGCTCGCCAGTGCATCGAAATACGCATCGCCTAGTTCCCCGCGCTTTCGCGTCCCACCGAGGAACGGCGGATTGCCGACAATCGCATCGCAGGCCGGCCATTCCGCCTCTTCCACCGCCGTCCCGCCAGCGCCGACTTTTATCAACGCGTCGCGGTTCTCGATGGTGTCGAGCGGCTTGAGGATCGGCTGCGCCGACACCGTGTAGCCGCTGCGCAGCATCCACTGGATTTCGCCGATCCAGACCGTGACGCGCGCCAGTTCGGCCGCGTAGGGGTCGAGTTCGATGCCCAGCACATTGGCGGGCGAAACCTCGATGCTCACCTGCCGTTGCAGGCCCAGCGCTTCGGCTTCGACGTTGGCGCGGCGCTCCAGGTCCTTCAAGGCTTTCAGCGCGAGGTACAAAAAGTTGCCGCTGCCACAGGCCGGATCGAGCACGCGAAAATTGCGCAGGCGTTCGAGCTGGTGCTGGAAGAGCGCCGTGGCGTCCTTGTGCGCCTTGTCGCCCTGCTTCTTCGACTTGACCAGCAGCGCGGCAATGCGGTCTTTCGCCACCTGCCATTCGGCAGCAAGTGGCCGGACGATGACCGGCTCGATCAGCCGCAGGATGGTAGCCGGGTCGGTGTAGTGCGCGCCGAGTTGCGAACGCTTGGCCGGGTTCAGCCCGCGCTCGAACAGCGTGCCGAAGATTGACGGGTCGATGTTGCGCCAGTCCATTTCCGACTCCAGCGGGCGACGAATTTTTCCGGTGTCATACCTGCATTGTCCCAAAAAGTCGGCGCTGGCGGGACGGCACATGAAACGCGTGAAAAGCAGGTAATTGTCCTGAAATTCATAGACAATTCATCCCACCGCGAAACCGCACCGCCACCGTAACCCATGCCCGACGCCGCTCCCACGCAAAACCGCGCCCGCCTGACCGGCGACATCTGGGGCGGGCTGGCGGCGATGCTGGTGGCGCTGCCCTCGGCCATCGCCTTCGGCGTAACGATCTTCGCCCCGCTGGGCGGCAGCCTGGCCGTGCAGGGCGCCATGGCCGGCATCCTCGGCGCCACTGCGCTGGGGCTGATCGCGCCGTACTTTGGCGGCAGTTCGCGCCTGATCACGGCGCCCTGCGCCCCGGCCGCAGCGGTGTTGTCGGCGCTGGCCCTCGGCTACGCCCAGCAGGGCATCGCGCCGACAACCGCGTTGCTCCTGCTGGCGCTGATCGGCCTGCTGGCAGGCGGGATACAGATCGCGCTGGGACTGGCCAGCATCGGCCGGCTCATCAAGTACATTCCCTATCCGGTTGTCAGCGGCTACTTGTCGGGCGTCGGCCTCCTCATCATCGGCAGCCAGTTGCCCAAATGGCTGGGTACGCCTAGTGGCACCGGCTTCCTTGCGACGCTCGGCGCGCCGGGCGAATGGCAACTGCCAAGCATCATCGTCGGCTCGGTGGTCATGCTGGCCATGCTGGTCACCCCGCGACTGACCACCAAGGTACCCGCTGCCATCCTCGCCCTGTTGGCCGGCGTCGGCAGCTACCTGCTGCTCGGCCTGCTCAAGCCGGAACTCCTCAGGACCGACAACAACCCCCTGCTGATCGGCGCGCTGACCAGTGGCGACGGCGGTTTGGGCGACAGCATCAGCCGCCATATCGCCGCGCTGCGCGGCCTCGGCCTCGACGTGGCGATCCAGGTGGCCGTGCCGGCCCTGACGCTGGCAGTGCTGCTATCGATCGATACCCTGAAAACCTGCGTCGTCATCGATGCCATGACCGGCGGCCATCACGATTCCAACCGCGAACTGGTCGGCCAAGGCCTCGGCAACATCGGCTCGGCACTGGTCGGCGGCATTCCCGGCGCCGGCACGATGGGCGCCTCGCTGATTAACATCTCGAGCGGCGGCACCACCAGGACCGCCGGACTGATGAGCGGCATCTTCTCGCTGGTGGCGTTCCTGCTGCTCGCCCCACTGATCGCCTGGGTGCCGGTCGCGGCGCTGGCGGCCATCCTGGTCGTCATCGGCTTCCGCATGATCGACACCCACAGCCTGAGCTTCTTCTTTTCGCCATCCACTCGAATCGATTTCTTCGTCATTCTCGCGGTCATCCTCGTGGCGGTATTCGGCAACCTGATCGCCGCATCGGGTGTCGGGGTAGCACTCGCCATCCTGCTGTTCATCCGCGAACAGACCAAGAGCTCAGTGGTGCGCAGCCGCATCGAGGGCAGCGAAATTCTCACCAAGCGGGCCCGCACGCCGGAAGACATCGAGCGACTCGAAAGCGAAGGCAGCGCCGTAGTGGTGTTCGAATTGCAGGGCAGCCTGTTCTTTGGCACGGCCAACCAGTTATTCACCGCGCTGGAACCGGAGGCCGGCAAGCGCAAATACGTCATCCTCAACATGCGCCGCGTGCAATCCCTGGATGTGACGGCGACCCATGTGCTGGAACAGATCAAGGACCGGCTGGAGGAAAACAACGCCTACCTGGTGTTTTGCGAGATTCCCAAGGGACTGCCCAGCGGCCTGAAAATGAAGCGCTTCCTCAAGGAAACCGGCGTGGTGCGGCCCACCAACAAGGCTTTCGCGTTTCGCCAAATGGATGATGCCATCGAGTGGATGGAGGCCCGTGAACTCGCGGGCGAACAGACGGTGGTGGCCGCTGTCAAGCATCTCGACCTGCGCACCATGCCGCTGCTGACCGGCTGCTCGAAAGAGGCCGTGGCCGCACTTGAAGCCGCAATGGAACTCCGCACGATCAAGGCGGGCAAGCGCATCTTCAAGTCGGGCGCCGAGTGCAACGAGCTGTTCATCATTCGTCAGGGCACCGTCAAACTCATGGTGCCTCTGCGCAAGAAGGAAAACTATCACCTCGCCACCTGCGGGCCCGGTGACCTGATCGGCGACATGGGTTTCATCGAATCCGGCAGCCACGCCGTCGATGCACTGGCCGTGTCCGACTGCGAAGTGTTCATGCTCTCCCGCGAGCATTTTGAACTGCTGGCGCTGCTGCACGACGATCTGCTGTTCGCGCTGTTCGGCAACATTGCCCGCACCCTGTCCACCCGCCTGCACGTTACCATCGCCGAATTACAGGCACTGCGCGGCTAGAGCAGCGCCTGCGGCAGGTATAATCGGTCCCCCTAGCCACTGAAAGCCCCACCATGGAAGTCATCAAGGTCGATATCGTTGTCGTGGGTGGTGGCGGTGCCGGGCTCCGCGCCGCAATTGCCGCCCATGTGGCTGACCCGCAGCTCAAGGTGGCTCTGGTCTCCAAAGTGGTGCCGATGCGCAGCCATACCGTGGCTGCCGAAGGCGGCTCGGCGGGCGTAATCCGCAGCGACGATTCGCTGGCCAACCACTTCGACGACACCGTCTCCGGCGGCGACTGGCTGTGCGACCAGGACGCGGTGCAGTACTTCGTCGAGCATTGCACCGCGGAGATGGTACAGCTCGAGCACTGGGGCTGCCCGTGGAGCCGCAAAGACGACGGCAGCATAAACGTGCGTTTCTTCGGCGGCATGAAGGTGCAACGCACCTGGTTCGCTGCTGACAAGACGGGCTTTCACATCCTGCACACGCTGTTTCAGACCTCGCTCAAGTACCCCGCGATCCAGCGCTTCGACGAATTTTTCGTCGTCGATCTGGTTGTCGAGGACGGTCGCGTACGCGGCGTGCTGGCGATCGAGATCGCCACGGGCGCGAGGTTCCTGCTCGAAAGCAAGGCTGTGATCCTGTGCACCGGCGGCGCCGGGCGCGTGTACCGCCAGAACACCAATGCGGGCATCGTCACCGGCGACGGCATGGGCATGGCCTACCGCCACGGCGTGGCCTTGCGCGACATGGAATTCGTGCAGTACCACCCGACCGCGCTGGCCGGCAGCGGCATCCTCATCACCGAAGGCTGTCGTGGCGAGGGAGGAATCCTGACCAACAAGCACGGCTACCGCTATCTGCAGGACTACGGCCTCGGTCCACTCGACCCCTGGCCACGCCCGAAGGCAATGGAACTCGGCCCACGCGACCGCCTGAGCCAGGCCTTCTGGCACGAAGAGCAGAAGGGCAATACGATCGGCTCGCCCCACGGCCATGTCGTCCACTTGGACCTGCGGCACCTGGGGGCGAAGAAGATCCACGAGCGTCTGCCGTTGATCACCGAGGTGGCAAAGACTTTTGCCGGCATTAACCCGGTGACCCACCCCATTCCGGTTCGGCCGGCGGCGCACTACACGATGGGGGGCATCGCGAGCAACCGCCACACCGAAACCTCGCTCGCCGGGCTATACGTGGCCGGCGAATGCTCGAGCGTCGGCATTCATGGCGCGAACCGGCTCGGCTCGAACTCGTTGGCCGAAATCGTCGTCTTCGGCAAGGTAGCGGGCGAGCGCGCAGCAGCCTATGTGCGCGATGTGCCGGAGGCGGGGTCGCGGACGATCCGGCAACAGGCCGAAGCCGCGGAGCAGCGCGTACTCGAGCTAATGGGCGGCGACCGTGGCGAGCGCATCGCGACGCTGCGCAACGAGATGGGCGACAGCATGGAAGCAGGCATCGGCATCTTCCGTTCGGCATCCGGCATGCAGGCCACCTGCGACAAGTTGGCGCAACTGCGCGAGCGCTACCACGCCGGCATCAGGCTCGACGACCACAGCCTGTCTTTCAACACCGAATGGCTGACGGCGATCGAACTGGGTTCGATGCTGGAAGTGGCCGAAGCGGTTGCGCATTCGGCCTTGCAGCGCAAGGAGTCGCGCGGTGCACACGTGCGGCTCGACGACTACCAGACACGCGACGACGAGAACTTCCTGAAGCACTCGCTGGCCACCCGCAATGGCGACGACCCGCCGCACATCGGCTACGCGCCGGTGGCAATCACCACCTCGCCGCCCAAGACCCGCAGTTACGGCGGTGCTGGCCAGCAGGTGGTGCTGACCTGACGCCCCGCCCGGAGCACCGCCCCATGCCCATCGACACCACCACCCGCACGATCGAGATCGAGTGTCTGCGCTACGACCCGCAGACCGATACCGAACCGCACTTCAGCAGCTACCAGGTGCCGTTCAGCGACGATATGTCGGTGCTAGAGGGCTTGCAATACATCAAGGACCAGCTCGACGGCAGCCTGACCTTCCGCTGGTCGTGCCGGATGGCGATCTGCGGCAGTTGCGGCCAGGAGGTCAATGGCGTGCCGGTGCTGTCGTGCCACACCTTCCTCCGCGACTATTTCCCGCACAAACTGCGCATCGAGCCACTAAACAACTTTCCGATCATCCGCGACCTGGTGATCGACCAGAATGACTTTCTCGACAAACTGGAGTCCGTCAAACCCTATCTGGTGACGAAACTCGAAAAGCCGTTGGCGGCCGGCCCCCACCTCCAGACGCCGCAGCAACTGAACCGCTACTACGCCTACTCGCAATGCATCAACTGCCTGCTGTGCTATGCGGCCTGCCCGCAGTACGGACTGAACAGCGATTTCACCGGCCCGGCCGCGCTGGCCCTGCTGCACCGCTACAACGCCGACTCGCGCGACCAGGGCTGGCAGGTGCGCGCCGAGGTCATCAACGCCGACGCGGGGGTGTGGGGCTGTACGCTGGTGGGGTATTGTTCCGAGGTCTGCCCGAAGGCGGTCGACCCCGCGCACGCGATCAACCAGAACAAGGTTAACAGCGCAATGGACTTTTTCGGCGTGTTGAAGCTGATGAACAAAGGAGGCACCGAATGAGCCGCTACCGATCAACAGCCAAAACCGCAGCCAGAACCTACATGCAGCCGATGGCCGGTTGGTGGACGAAGAACCCTTACTTCGTGCGTTACATGGTCCGCGAGGGCTCCGCGCTGCTGCTGACCGCCTACGCGCTGGTGCTGCTGGTCGGCCTGTGGCGGCTGAGCCAGGGCGCAGCGGCTTTCGACGCCTGGCGCGCCGCGCTCGCCTCGCCGCTGTCGGTCGTGTTCCACGCCGTCGGACTGGTGATGGTGGTGTATCACAGTTACACCTGGTTCGATGTGATGCCGAAGACCGCACCGGACCAGCCGATCGACCCGAAGCTCATCACCGGCGGCGGTATCGCTGCGGCCGTGGCCGTGTCGGTGCTGATTCTGGCGGCGCTGCTATGGGGGGCACCATGAAACCTTCCAGCGAACCCATCTTCTGGATGCTGTTCGGCGGCGGCGGCATGCTGTCTGCACTGATTGGGCCGGTGCTGATCCTCGTCACCGGCATCCTGGTGCCGTTCGGGCTGCTGCTGCCGCAGGACACCATGAGCTACGACCGCATGCTGGCCTTCGCCCAGCATCCCCTCGCCAAGCTGGCCGTGCTGGTGGTGATCTCGCTCTTCATGTTTCACGGCTGCCACCGCACGCTGCACAGCCTGCACGACTTGGGCGTGCACACCGGCACTGGCGCCAAGGTGGCGTTCTACGGGGTGGCAACCCTAGCCACCCTGCTCACGGCAGGCCTACTGCTCGTGATCGGGTTCTGATTCGCCCGGCGGCGCGCCGTATAATCCGCACCTTTCCGCAAAGAAAGACCGTCATGGAAGCCGAACGCATCAACGCCATCGCCCATCACATCGCCGACCTGGAAGGCCGCAGCGATCAACTGCGGAGGTATCTTTGACTTTGCTACGAAGTCGGAGAAGCTCTCTGAAATCAATCAGCTGATGGAAGATCCCGGCATCTGGAACGATGCCGAGCGTGCCCAGGCCCTAGGCAAGGAAAAAAAATCACTCGAAGCCGTCGTCCTCACGCTGGAAGGCGTGAAGAACAGGCTCATTGACGCCCGCGACCTGTTCGACATGGCGAAAGAAGAGGACGACGAAGATACGCTGGTCGCGGTGGAAAGCGACCTGGCCGGCGTCGAGGCCAAGGTCGCCGACCTCGAATTCCGCCGCATGTTTGCCAACCCGGCCGACCCAAACAACTGCTTCATCGACATCCAGGCTGGCGCCGGCGGCACCGAGGCCTGCGACTGGGCCAGCATGCTGTTGCGCCAGTACCTCAAGTATTGCGAGAAAAAGGGCTTCAAGACCGAGATCCTCGAACAGACCGACGGCGACGTGGCCGGCATCCGCAGCGCCTCGCTGAAAGTCGAAGGTGACTACGCCTATGGCTTCCTGCGCACCGAGACCGGCGTACACCGCCTCGTCCGCAAGTCGCCGTTCGACTCCTCGGGCGGTCGCCACACCAGCTTTGCCAGTCTCTACGTCTACCCCGAAATCGACGACAGCATCGAGGTCGAGATCAACCCGGCCGACCTGCGCATCGACACCTTCCGCGCCTCCGGCGCCGGCGGCCAGCACATCAACAAGACCGATTCGGCGATCCGCATCACCCACGCGCCGACCGGCATCGTCGTGCAATGCCAGAACGACCGCTCGCAACACCGCAACCGCGCCGAGGCGATGGCGATGCTGAAGTCGCGCCTCTATGAACTCGAACTGCGCAAACGCCAGGCCGAGGCCGACAAGCTGGAAGCCGGCAAGACCGACGTGGGCTGGGGCCACCAGATTCGCAGCTACGTACTCGACAACTCGCGCATCAAGGACCTGCGCACCAACGTCGAGATTTCCGCGACGCAGAAGGTGCTCGACGGCGACCTCGATGCCTTCATCGAAGCCAGCCTGAAACAGGGCGTTTAAAGAAAGCATTGCCATGAGCGACAACACCCCCGCCGCACCGCAACAGGACGAGAACCACATCATCGCCGAGCGGCGCGAGAAACTCGCCCAATGGCGCGCCAGCGGCCGTGCCTACCCCAACGACTTCCGTCGCGAAAATCTGGCCGCACGCCTCGACGAACTGTATGGAGAAAAAACCAAGGAAGAACTCGAAGCCACGCCGATCGCCGTCAAGGTCGCCGGTCGCATCATGCTCAAGCGCGTGATGGGGAAGGCCAGCTTCATCACCACCCAGGACCTTTCCGGCCGCATCCAGTGCTATGTCACCCGCGATGCCATCGGTGAAGCGATTTATGAAGACTTCAAAAAGTGGGACCTCGGCGACATCGTCGGTGCGGTCGGTACCCTGATGAAGACCCGAACGGGTGAGTTGACCGTCGCCTGCGGCGAGATTCGCCTGCTGGCCAAATGCCTGCGGCCGCTGCCGGAAAAGTTTCACGGCCTCACCGATGTCGAACAGAAATACCGCCAGCGCTATCTCGATCTGGCCACCAACGAGGAAACGCGCTTCACCTTCGTTGCCCGCAGCCGCATGATCGCCTCGATCCGCAACCACATGACCCACCACGGCTTCCTCGAAGTCGAAACGCCGATGATGCACCCGATCCCCGGCGGCGCCTCGGCCAAGCCGTTCACCACCCACCACAACGCGCTCGACATGCAGTTGTTCCTGCGCATTGCGCCTGAGTTGTACCTGAAGCGCCTGGTCGTCGGCGGCTTCGAGAAAGTGTTCGAGATCAACCGCAATTTCCGCAACGAAGGCCTCTCGCCACGCCACAACCCTGAATTCACCATGATGGAGTTTTACGAGGCCTACGCGGATTACCAGACGCTCATGGACTTCACCGAAGGACTGATTCGCCATGCCGCGCGCGATGCCCTCGGCGCCGAAACCTTCGACTATCAGGGCCGCACTCTCGACCTCTCCAAGCCCTTCCGCCGCATGACCACGGTCGAGGCGATCCACACTCACCATCCAGGCTATAGCGTCACGATGCTCAACGACGCCGGCTGGCTGCGTCAGAAGCTCTCCGACCTCAAGGTGGACGTGTTGCCCACCGCCGGCCTCGGCACGCTGCAAATGCAGTTGTTCGAAGAGACCACCGAAGCCGAGTTGTGGGATCCCACCTTCATCATCGACTATCCGACCGAAGTCTCGCCGCTGGCGCGTCGTTCGGACAAGAACTCAGATGTTACGGAACGCTTCGAGCTGTTCATCGTCGGCCGCGAGATCGCCAATGGCTTCTCGGAGTTGAACGACCCCGAGGACCAAGCCACGCGCTTCCTCGATCAGGCGAAAGCCAAGGATGCCGGCGACGAGGAGGCGATGTTCTATGACGCCGACTACATCCGCGCCCTCGAATATGGCCTGCCCCCCACCGGCGGCTGCGGCATCGGCATCGACCGGCTGGTGATGCTGCTGACCAACTCGCCCTCGATCCGCGACGTGATCCTGTTCCCGCAGATGCGTCCAGAGTAAGGCCACCCGAGGTGCCACTGCTTCCGGCCGAACTCGCGTTCGCCGGTGCAGGCAATCCCTACTCCGCCGCCTATGACGACATCTATCACGGCGTCGGCGACCCGCTGGCGCACTCGCGCCATGTCTTTCTTGGCGGCAACCGCCTGCTCGGAGCCCAGGCGCGCTGGCACGGGCGTAGGCGCTTCACCATCCTCGAAACCGGCTTCGGCCTCGGCGGCAACTTCCTCACCACTTGGCAGGCCTGGCGTAGCGACCCGCAGCGGCCACGCCAGTTGCACTTCTTTTCGGTCGAGAAACATCCGTTCCGGGTTGAAGACCTCGAGCGACTTCACTTGCAATTGCCGGAAGTTGCCGATCTCGCCGCGCAACTACGGGCCTTCTGGCCGAGCCTTGTCGCCGGCTTTCATCGCCTGCATTTCGAGAATGGCAAGGTTACGCTAACGCTGATTTTCGGCGACGCACGCACCGCCGTCCCCAGCATCGGTGGCCGCTTCGACGCCTTCTACCTCGACGGCTTCGCCCCGGCGAAGAATCCAGAGATGTGGTCTCAGGAACTGATCAACGACCTCGCCTGGCTGGCCGCTCCGGGTGCCACGCTCTCCACCTGGACCATCGCCGGCGATGTGCGCCGCCGTCTCGCCAGCGCCGACTTTTCCGTTGATCGGCAGTCGGGCTATGGCTTCAAGCGCGAAATGTTGGTGGCCACGCATCCCGGCAACCCCCACATTGCCGACTTGGCGCCATCGCCCGAGTGCATCGCCGTCATCGGCGGCGGCATCGCCGGCATTGCCTGCGCCGAACGGCTGGCCGCACGGGGCTGCGCGGTGACACTCTTCGAACGACACGACACGATCGCCGCCGAAACCTCCGGCAACCGCCAGGCCATCCTGCTGCCGGTACTCGCCGTCGACCCGACGCGGCTGTCACGCCTGAACCAGGAAGCGTTTTTCTACGCGCTGCGCCGTCTGCGCGAACTGGCAGAAGCTGGACATGGCGTCACTTGGCAGCCCTGCGGGGTGTTTCAGATCGCCCGCGATGCCGAGCATGCCCGCAAGCAGGCCGCCATCGTGCGCGACCAGCAATTGCCCGGCGACTTCGCGCAGTTCATCGATACCGCCGCTGCGGAAAGCATCGTCGGTACGCGCGTATCGGGCGATGGCTGGTGGTTTCCACAGGCCGGCTGGATCTCGCCGGTGTCACTGGCCACAGCACTGCAAGCAGCGGGCGGCGAACGCATCGAATGCCGGCTGGGGACCAGGATTTCTGCACTGGAACCGACGGACGGTGGTTGGAACATCCTCGGGACCGCTGGCCAGTGCCTGTGGAACGGCGATACCGTCGTCCTCGCTCATGCGCACGGCCTGCGTGAGCTGTCCCAATCCGCCCACCTGCCGCTGCGCTGCTTCCGCGGCCAGGTCAGCCACCTGCCCGCAGGGCAACTCGCAATTTGGCCGCGCAGCGTGGTGTGCCGCGAGGGTTATCTCGCACCGCCCCACGATGGACTCGCCGGCCTCGGGGCGACCTTCCAGCGCAGCCAAGACCTTGGTGCTCATGCCGCCGACCATGAGTCGAACCTTGGGCGCCTCGCCGCGCTGCTGCCGGATGCCGCGGGCCACTTCGACCCCGCTGCCCTGACAGGCCGTGTTGGCCTGCGCCCGGTCTCGCCAGATAAACTGCCGATGGTCGGCGCACTGCCGCTGCCGCACTGCGAGCCGCGCCCACCCGCCCATGTCGAATGGCCGCGCTGGCCGGGATTGTTCGTCGCCAGCGGCTATGGCGCGCGCGGTTTCGTCTGGGCGCCACTGATGGCAGAACTGCTCGCCAGCCAGATCCTCGGCGACCCGCTGCCGGTCGGGAACGAACTGGCCGCCGCCGTCGATCCGGGACGGTTTGCGTGGAAGGGGACTTTGTAGAAAAGGCGGTGGATCAGCGTGGCTTGCCGCGCGGTTTGGCCGCGCGCTTTGCTCCTGGCTTCGCGGCTTTCTTGGCTTTCGTCGGCTTGCCTTTGACAACTTTATTGTTCCGCCCCTGCTTGACCGTTTTACTGGTGGAAGACTTGACATCCGGCCCCCGCATCACGACCGGCGAAGCTCCGCTACAGATGCGCTGGATACCCTCGACACCTTGCAATAGCCCGACGACCCACAGGGTCTCGGCATCGTAGCCCGGACCAAAGTGATGGTGCAGCAAGGTGGCAGCCGGCGTATTGACGGGTAATGCCGCCGCAGGTGCCGGTGCATCGAGATGTGGTCCCGTCACGATGGCGTCCAGCCACTGTTTCGACATGCGCAAGTCGGCGAGCCAGCCGTCCCCCGCCAGTCGCGCCTCGGCATCGTGCAAGGCGTGCGCGACCTCGCGCGGAGACCAGCCTGTCTGGGCCAGAATCTGCATTGCATAGCCGTCTGCCTCACGCCTCTGGTCATCCGCATAGAAGTTGCGCACGATGCGGGAACCGGCAAAGGAGGTAGCGGTAGAGGCAACGGTCGTAGCAGCGGTATAGGCCAATTCGACCCCCTGCATCAGACCCACCACCGGAAACAGGATCGCCACCGCAGCCGAGACGGCCAGCCCGGTCCCCGCGTTCTCCTCATGATGCTTGGCGATGATGTGGCCCATTTCACGGGCGATCACGAAGGCAAGTGCCGTGTCAGACAAGGCCAGCGCCCGCATGCCGTCGAACACGATGACGTTGCCGGCTGCGCTCGACAGGGTACCGAGATCGTCCTTGCCGGGAACCGTCACCGCGATAAGAGGAATCTCGATACCCTGTTCCTCGGCTAAATGGACTGCACTGGGCAAAAGGCGCTGCCCCAGCAGGCTGACACGCTCGCGGAATGCCTTTGCCCCGTCGCAATCTTCCGGCGGGCAGATCATGGCCGGCACGAAGGCCATGCGTGCTTGCAATTCAGCTTCGGAATAGACCGCGCCAATTTCGGCTGGCGCGACCAGCCGCGACCGTTCGGCTGAGGCGGGCGCCGCAAAGCCGCCCCAGGCCAGCAAGGCCAGGACCGGCAATGCGGCGCGGGGATTCAAGGTAGGCGGTCGAGCCGTTCTAAGGTACGGTCGCGTCCCAGTACTGCCAGCACCCGGTCGATGGCAGGACTTTGCGGCTGGCCGAGCAAGGCGACGCGCAACGGAATCGCCACTTGCGGCATTTTCAGTCCGGTGGCGACGAGGGTTTCCTTGAGTGCCTTGCCCAGCACCTCGGGCAAAAAGTCGGCTCTGGCGAGACGGCTCCTGAGATCGGCCAATGCGGCTTGCGCGGCATCCGTCAGATGCTGGGCCACCAGTTCTGCCGATGCATGCGGGGCAATATAGAAGGGATGGGCACAATCGGCCAGTTCGTTCAAGTTCTGCACCCGGTCCTTGTAGAGTGCGGCGATGGCGGCCGCATCGGGACAGTCGGTTGCCGTGACGCCCTCGCGTGACAAGCGGCGCCGGATCTCCGCACCGAGCCGCGCGTCGTCGGCCAGCTTGAGATAGTGGGCGTTGAGCCAGTTGAGTTTCTCGGTATTGAACTGAGCGGCCGAACTGGTGATGTGGTCGAGGTCGAACCACTCGACGAACTGCGCCATCAAAAACACTTCCTCGTTGCCGTGCGACCAGCCGAGTCGCCCCAGATAGTTGAGCACGGCCTCGGGCAGATAACCGTTCTCGTCGTATTGCATCACCGATACCGCGCCGTGGCGCTTGGACAGCTTGGTGCCGTCGTCGCCGAGGATCATCGACAGGTGGCCGTAGCGTGGCACCGGCGCGCCCAGCGCCTGTAGCAGGTTGATCTGGCGCGGGGTGTTGTTCACGTGGTCGTCGCCGCGAATCACGTGGGTAATGCCCATGTCCCGGTCATCCACCACCACACAGAAGTTGTAGGTCGGCGTGCCATCGGCACGTGCGATGATGAAATCGTCGAGTTCGGCATTGGCAATCTCGATGCGGCCCTTGACCTGGTCGTCCCAGGCCACCACGCCGGTAGTCGGATTCCTGAAGCGCACCACGGGGTTGTGCCCCGGCGGGATCGGCGGCAGGGTTTTTCCTGGCTCAGGCCGCCAGCGGCCGTCATAGCGGGGCTTTTCCTTGCGGGCTTCCTGCGCGGCGCGCAGGTCATCGAGTTCTTCCTTCGCCATGTAGCACTGGTAGGCCGTGCCGGCCGCGAGCATCTGCTGGATGACTTCCTTGTAGCGTTCCATGCGCTGCATCTGGTAGAAGGGGCCTTCGTCGTGCGCCAGGCCCAGCCACTGCATGCCGTCGAGGATCCCCTGCACCGCCTCGGGTGTCGAGCGGGCTACATCGGTGTCCTCGATGCGCAGGATGAACTGGCCACCATGGCGGCGGGCATAGGCCCAGGCGAATAGCGCCGTGCGTGCGCCGCCGATATGCAAATAACCGGTCGGGCTGGGGGCAAATCGGGTTCTGACTACGGGAAGCGATGAAGACATGACAGGCTCGATTATGAGTAAGGCGAGCATTCTACCTACCCATGCCAGCCGGCAATCACTGCGGCACGGGCTCAGTCGTCACCATAGCGCGCGGCGATCTGCCAGAACCCATCGAGGTGAGTCTGGAAAGCAGCGACGATCTCGGGATCGAAATGACTGCCCTGCCCGGACATTATGATCTTGGCTGCTTCATCGATCAACATGGCCGGCTTGTAGACGTGCTTCGAGATCAATGCATCGAAGACATCCGCTACCGCCATCAGCCGCGCCGGCAAGGGAATGACCTCGCCACCGATGCCATCCAGGTAGCCGCTGCCATCCCATTTCTCGTGATGGGAATGCGCGATGTCCATGGCGATGTGCAGGAAGGACAGCGGTACGTGGTTTTCTTCGCCCTGCAAGGCTTCCTCGATGGCCTCGACGCCGAGACGCGCATGGGTTTTCTTGATCTCCCATTCGTCGGGATTGAACGGCCCCGGCTTGAGCAAGATGTGTCGGTAAAGCAGACCTTGCCGATATCGTGCAAAGGTGTGGCCTTGACGATGACCTCAATGATGTCGTGCGAGCGTAACGCAGCATAGCGGGAGGGATTGACTAGGGCAAGTGCCAACACTTCGACATAACCCTGAGTGCGACGAATGTGGTTGCCGGTTTCGTTATCCCGGGTCTCCGCCAGACTGGCCAGCGCCCGCATCGAGACATCCTGGACGATCTGGTTCTCGCGCATGCGACGGGCAACCTCGGATTCGAACCAGAGGTTCTGGCTACGGAGCCGATCGCGGTAACAAAAATGACCGGGATATCGCAAGCCTCCGGTTTGGCACGCAAATGCGTCAGTACCTCGTAGCCTTCCATGCCGGGCATCATCACATCGAGCAGGATCAGGTCGGAATGGGGTTCGCTAGTGGCGACATCAAGGGCACGCTGTCCGGAATTGGCAATCCGCACGTGGTAATCCGGCTGCAGCAACTCGCCAAGAACCGCCATGCTCTCAGGCATGTCATCCACCACCAGTACAATCGGCTTTTCGTTGCTGGTACTCATTGCCGACCAGGCGCCACGGTTCCGTGATCAGGAGCGACGATTCGATGCCGTAGCCCCTTGAATTGCTTGATTAGCGAAAATACCGCCGTCCTGCCAGCGCCGACTTTTCTGCTTCGGTTTCCCTTCGACAAGTGCCGTCATTTCCTGCCTTCCGCTCGCGCAATTACCGTCTGTTTTTCGCTGGCCAGATGATTTCGCTGGTCGGCACCTGGATGCAACAGATCGCGATGACTTGGCTGGCTTACCGGCTCACCGATTCCACCATTACGCTCGGCCTCGTCAGCTTTGCCAGCCAGATTCCGATCCTGCTGTTCAGCACGCTGGCCGGTGTCTGGAACGATCGCCTCGACCGCCGCCGCCTGCTGATGCTGACGCAAGCCCTGTCGATGGCGCAAGCACTCCTGCTGTTTGCCCTCACCCTTACCGAGGCGGCAACACCGGTCGGGCTGGTGTTGCTGGCAGCAATGCTCGGTTGCATCAACGCCGTCGACCTGCCGGCGCGGCAGGCCTTCGTCGCCCAACTGGTGCATGAAAAGGCCGACCTGGCCAATGCGATCGGTCTCAATTCCTTCCTGATGAACGCCTCGCGTTTCATCGGCCCGGCCATCGCAGGCCTGATCGTCGCAGCCCTGGGGGAAGCAGCCTGCTTCCTCCTGAACGCCCTGTCCTATCTGGGCGTCTTGTTGGCGCTGTCGGCCATCCGACTCGCCCCGCACCCCTCGCCGCCGACGCAGACAGCGCTTTCCGCCTTGCGCGCCGGCTTCGAGTATTCTTTCCAGCACCCGCAGATTCGCCTTCTGCTGCTCATGGTGGCTGGATTCAGTTTTTTCGTCACCCCTTACGCAGCGATGATGCCGGTCTTCGCACGCGACCTCTTTTCCGGGGGTGCGGCAACCTATGGTTTCCTGATTGGCAGCGCCGGTTTCGGCTCCCTGGGTGCTGCCCTGTATCTTGCACTGCGCGGTAGCCGCAAGGAGGCAAACGGGTTGGATCGACTGATCGCCCGCGCCAACCTCACCGGGGGCATGGCCCTGGCCTGTTTCGCCAGCATTACCACACCAATGCTGGCCTATCCGATGCTGGCCGTGCTGGGTTTCTCGGTCGTACTGGCCGTGGCAGGTACCAATACGCAGATACAGATGATCGTCGCGGAAGCCTATCGCGGCCGGGTCATGGCAATTTTTTCGACGGCGTTTCTCGGTATCGCGCCTTTGGGCAGCCTGGCCGTCGGCGCGATCAGCGCATCACTGGGTGTGCGCCCGACCCTGATCGCTTGTGGCGTGCTGGCAACAAGCCTCGGCGTCGTTTACCTTGGTCAACTACGTTCTTCGCACTGAACGTGAAACCAAAAGAAAACTTGATTAGGGAAACACTGAATAAGTGTTGATTGGAGTGAACGATTTCATTGTCATGCT
>JACDZJ010000106.1_pt1 | contig 38537 bp, 35 predicted proteins | sample 7365721 | NCBI WGS metagenome assembly JACDZJ01 (sample SAMN15143480, study PRJNA637477) | pond metagenome | biome: freshwater wetland ecosystem [ENVO:00000243]; feature: pond [ENVO:00000033]; material: pond water [ENVO:00002228]; isolation source: pond water containing pink berries ... | reverse complement strand
CATTGAAAGTAACAGAAATATTATCCTAAATCAATATATATATGTCGGAGTAGTACTAACTGAGCAAAATCAAATTTAATCTTACCATCTTGCTGCTTTGACAACCGGGAGTAGCTTATACCGTCTCAACGAGATAATTCTATTTATCTAATGAAACGTGAATGCTTCAATGAAAATATTAGTAATAAGTAGCGGTCGAATATCGGATAATTATGGTGGCGGCCAGGTTTATGTTCGGAATCTAGTTTTTGAATTGGTGTCTGAGAAACACAATATCTACTACTTGTCCCTTATATCTGGTGACCATGCTGCATCAGAATCTTTGTGGTGTGACCATGACGGATTCAAAGAATGCCAACTGATATTTTTATATGGATCACTTGAAAATGATTTTCTTTCTGATAAATCACATTATCTCAATTGTATTGATAGAATTATCAACGAGATTCAACCCGACATTATCCATGCCCACGGCTGGAAAGAGCTTGCCTGTTTGGCAGCATACAGGACCAGCACCCCCTGTATCGTAACCGCGCACCATGGCGGTATCGTCTGCCCGGCTGGTGCGCTGCTCAACCAGCATGATGAAATTTGTGGGGTACCCGCCGGTCAAACCACCTGCCCGCCCTGCTCTATCCAATCCATTCCTGGAGGTCAACTCTGGTGGCCTTTGCTACGGCTCATACCGCTCGAAACCCAGTTACGCCTTGGTCACTGGTTGCGGGAACGGCGATTCCTGTACTTTATTACGCCGCTTGGCACCTTGGCACTGTCCATCCGTGAAAAGCTTGCTGCTATCAAGACCATTGGCAAATACGCTACTCTCCTGATTGCACCGACCCCCGCCATCCGAGACGCGCTGGTGCGTAACGGCATCCCCATAAGCAAGGTTGTCGTTGTGCCCCATGGTATCCCTTTGCCACAGCGACAACCCCTGCGCCGCGATATGGGGAAAGGACCCATACGGTTCATGTATGTCGGACGAATCAGCCACGTCAAAGGGATTCATGTCATGCTCGAGGCTTTTTCTGGTCTTTCACCTGAAACTTACGAATTGCACATTGTCGGCGGTGCGGTTACCAAGCCGGAACAACGCTACCTGGCAAGATTGCGACAGCAGTACAAGTCAGTAAACGCAATCTGGCACGGTGCCCGTTCACACGAAGAGATAGCTCAACAAATAGGGTCATGTGATGTAACGATACATCCAGCTATCTGCCTTGAAGTCTTTGGTTTGACCATTGCCGAATCCCTCGCTGTCGGTCGTCCCGTGATTGCTTCACGGTGCGGTGGTGCAGAGGCACAGATACGCGACGGAGAGAACGGCCTTCTGGTCCCCCCCAATGATGTAAAGGCTTTGCGGCAGGCCGTTCAATTCCTGATCGATAAACCTGAGTGCCTCCAAACCATGGCCAGAAAAACCGGTGATGTGGTGCCAATCGAACAGCATGTCAGGGATTTGGAGAAGATTTATGAGAATGTATCCATGGTGAATCGAGAGAATGTCCGTGTCTGACAGAGATCATAACCGTGCTCCGGTCTATGCGGTACATTCTCTCAAAGAGGCAGAGGAGATCGTGCGCCAGGTAAAACGCTTGAGTATCAGGCAGTTTCTCAAGAGCGCGTTCATCACTTGCTGGGTCATCATCGTAAATCTTTTGCTGGAAACTTTTCGTCGGTTATTTTTTAAAGTCGGTATTCCTCCAGCAGACGTCAAGTCCGTAGTCGTTTACACAGTAGGGATACTGGGAGACAATGTTGTCATGCTGCCAGCCCTGGCAGCGCTCCGCAGTCACTACCCGCAGGCAAAAATAACGGTCATTACTAATTGCCAGTTATGGGGAGCTCAGATTGCCAAGGGAATTCTGGGGCCATCCAACCTGAAAGATGACTTGATAACCCTCAATGAAGATCCGGTGCAACGTAAGGGCTTTATCTTTCTAATGGATCGGAAAAAGTTCGCCCACATTGCCTGTGACCTGTTTGTAAATCTTTCGCCCTTTGGCAACCGGGGATGGTTCGGAGCAGTGGTTCGTGAAATGGCTTTTGCGCGATTGCTCGGGGCAGTTTATGCAGTTGGATTCCGCATGTCCACTCTGAAACGGGGACGGCTCTTCAATGACGTGCAACACCGCTTTGTCAAAAATGAACCATGCCGCCATCGGGACGTGCTTGAGCAGCTAAGATTCCAGCCACCTTTACCTGAAGACCTCCTGGGACATGATGAGGCGGCCAAGCAGTCTGTTCTGCATAAACTGAAAGCAAATCAGATAAACCCGGAAAATTTTTTTATCGTCAATCCTGGCGCAAAATTTATTGCCCAGCGCTGGCCGGCAGAACGGTTTGGTAAGATTGCGGAATATTTATTTACTCAATATAATGGAGCGGTTGTGGTAACGGGAACATCCGCGGAACGGCTCGTAGCTGACGATGTTGTCCGCTTCTCGGGTGGTACAGCCTACAACATGGCGGGGAAAACCACCGTATCAGAGCTCATAGAACTGCTTCGTCTTGCTGAGGGATGTGTAACAAACGATACAGGCACCATGCATCTTGCTGCCATGGTCGGGGTGCCGACCGTTGCGATATTCAGCCTGCGTCTCAGTCCGACCCACTGGCTCCCATTGGGAAACCGGGTTGTTTCGCTGTTCAGTATTCCCTCCTGCTGCTATTGTTACGATGACCACTGCATGACCCAGGAATGTTTGCAGGCAATTGGCAGTTCATCTGTAATTGAACAGATCAGGCGTATCTTCCCCTTGCCATCGACTCAAAAAAAGAAAGCCGACCATGCCTGACCAGTTATCGCTCAATGTTTCGATTTCCATTCCTGTGCTTCTTGTTGGCGGCACGGAAGTGCAAACCCTATCGGTAGTTCGTGTGCTCACAAAAGCAGGCTATCGCGTAACAATCTGTTGTTATTACGAATTTGATACCCATGTCGTTACCCGGTTTGAGCAGCAGGGTGCTCGTGTGGTACTTTTGAACTTACAGCGAAGCGATGGACTTTTGTGCCTGCTGTTACGGTTGCGAAGGTTCTTTCGTGATGAACGTCCAGATATCGTCCATGTTCAGTATATGGCCCCTGGCTTTATTCCGGTGTTGGCCGCTCGCCTGGCCCGGATACCAAAACTCTTTGCCACGGTACATCAGCCCGGACGGACCTATGGCTGGAAGGCCAAACTGCTGCTGCGAAGTGCAGCAGGTCTGTGTGCCGCGTTTTTCTGCAACTCCCTGGCTGTGGAAAAATCCTGGTTTGGCAACGCCACACTGTTCGACCCGCACCATAAAGAACACCACCGACACAGTACCATCTATAATGCTGTGGATGTGGATCGCATTGCTGCCATTGTGACCAACACTGATCGTTCAGGGCTGCGCTCTGCCATGGATATTGGAGAACGTCCGGTGGTGGGAGTGGTGGGGCGACTGCGATGGGAGAAGGGACAAAGCGTTCTCTTGGAAGCGATGGCAATGGTTCGCAGAGAGATTCCTTCCGTTCTGCTTCTGGTGGTGGGAGATGGCCCGGACAGAAATGACCTGCAACGTCAGGCAAGCCTGCTGGGAATGGGAGACAACGTACGTTGGCTGGGTCAACACGAAGCCGACAAGGTCTTTCAGCTCTATGGCATTATGGACGTGGTGGCGGTACCTTCCATCTTCGAGGGATTCGGCCTGGTGGCAGCCGAGGCAATGGCCGCAGGGCTTCCGGTTGTCGGTTCCGCCGTTGACGGGTTAACAGAGATCATCGCTGACCATGAGACCGGCAGGCTGGTGCCTCCCGAGGATGCAGATGCCCTGGCTGCCGCTCTGATCCAACTTCTTGCAGCGCCTCAAACAGCGGCTATGATGGGACGCAAAGGGGCGCAGCGCGTGAGGCAACACTTTTCCCTACAGAGATTTTCCGAGTGTACCCTGGCCGCCTACGCGGCCATCCAGGGGAGAGGGTAAGGGGATGAGATTGATACCCAAACAATTTTCAGCAGGCGCCATAACGGGTACAGGCAATGATCTGCTGGCCGATCTGAAACGGTTGCCGCTGATCATTCAGATGGTGATGCTGTTTATGAGCGTCATTTTTATCTGGAACAAGCCTCTCCTGGGCTATAACCTGTCGGGTCTGGCCTGGGTCATTCCGTTTGCCCTGGCACTGCTGGTTCTGGCCCGAAATCTGAGCATGGTCACCTTTCCCTTTGTCCTTTGGCTTCCCTGGGTCTTACTCCTGTTTACCCATCTTCTCCTTGTCGATGGGTCTCAGATCGATCCGCGGGTGATCCCGCTGCAGCGCACCTTGCAGTTGTTGAGCCCGCTGGTGGTGGGCATGGCCGTTTCCACCTGGCGCCCCAGTGTTGCTGATCTGCGGGCTTTTCTTGCCACCTGCCGTCGTCTGTCCTACCTGCTTCTGTTGATCGTGCTCTTAAAGACCGGTGTCCTGCTGACCGGCGCACTCCCTTCCGTCACCGGCATGGCGGCGGAGGCCATCGCGGTGACGCTTTTTTGTTCACTGTATGCCACCAGTTATATTATCACCCGCTCGAAAAATGATCTGATTCTCTGGGTGCTCCTCGCCTCCATCCCCTTTATTGCCGTGACCCGAACGGCAATCGCTGCCGCGCTGCTGACCTTTCCCCTTTCCCTCGCCGCCCCCCTTTCCCTCTCCCGGCGGATCGTGGCCCTGGCGCTGGTCGCCCTGGTCGGGCTGGCCATATTCAATACCGAGCGCGTACAGAAAAAAATGTTCTATTCCGGCCAGGGGACTCTTGAGGATGTGAACAGCAGTAACCGGGACTTTGCCACCTCCGGCCGCAAGTTCATGTGGGAGAAGATGGAAGCGGCCGCGATGGATGAAAAATGGACCGGTCACGGCACCGGTATGGGCGAGACTTTCGTGTACCGAATTACAAGAAAATTAGCATACCCACATAACGACTGGCTGCTGACATTTTTCGATTACGGTTACCTGGGGCTTGCTCTTTATATCCTTTGTCTGATGCGAACAATTTGGCATGGATTTATTAGGGCAAGGCAGGAACCTGTCCTTGAAACCAGGGTATTGTTCTTCACCGGTATCTCTGCCTTCGTTCCGTTTACCATCATGATGTTTACCGATAACGTCATGGTCTATGTCTCATACTTCGGTAATCTGCAATTTATCATCCTGGGGTTGGCCTACGGGGCGAGGCGAGCCCGGCAGAAGGCGGTCATTTATGGGTGAGAAACTCCCCGCTCTCTCCGTGGTGATGCCGCTCTACAATAAGGAGCATGAGGTGGGCCGGGCCATCCAGTCGGTGCTTGCCCAAACCTTTGCCGATTACGAACTGCTGGTGGTGGATGACGGCTCCACCGACAAGGGGCCGGATGTCGTTGCCGCCTGGAACGACCCACGGATACGGATGATCCGCCAGAACAATGGTGGAGTCTCTGCGGCCCGGAACCGGGGCATTGCCGAGGCGAGGGCGGACTTGGTCGCGTTTCTGGATGCGGATGACGAGTGGCTGCCGGAATTTTTGGAGACCATTATCAGGCTCCGGGAAAAATTTCCTTTATGCCGGGTTTTTGCTACAAGCTATATGATCTGTTATATGGGACAGCCACCTCGACTGGCCATCCTGCGAGGTGGCTTCCCAGCTGGCACCAGCGAGGGGAGACTGTTGGACTACTTTCAAACCGCAACATTTTCAGACCCACCTATCACTTCATCAGCCGTTGCCGTTGACAAAAAATCCATCATTGAAATAAATGGGTTTCCGGTCGGTATTATTGCAGGGGAAGACCTGCTCACTTGGGCGCGCCTGGCGGTTCGTTTCGATATTGCTTACTGCGCCTCACCACTTGCCCGCTTTTATGCACCGCAGCAAATGTCTGACCGTCCGCCTCGCATACCACAACAACCGGATCAAGTCGCTCAAAGTCTCTCCGAAATTCTCGACATTGTACCACTTGAAACGCAACAAAGCCTGAAAGAATATCTGGCCCTCTGGCACCGTATGCGTGCCGTGGTATTCATTATGCTCAATCGAGGCATCGATGCACGGTTGGAGATTCGGAATGCAAGCAGTTACATCGGGATGAATACCCGACTGCAAGTCCTTAACATTATATCAAAATTTCCGGGAACCCTTCCTTCACGCACGCAACACTTGGCATCAAAAATATTGCATATGATCCGCTCGTTCTGATTGTTTTTGGTAATAAAATGAAAAACATATTGTCCAATAAGGCCGTTACGTTTTACGAATCAGTGGACCGTGATGCTGCCGACGGTTAAACAGGCGGCGTAAAAAATGCAGAGATTCCACTTAAAAAACGTGAAATACTGTTCAAACGATCGGAGCCACCTCTCCTGTCATGGCCAAGACAGCCTGATAAAAATATTACTGGTCAGAACATATGGGTTAGAGCTGCAAAAACCCTTGCTATAAGATATCGAATTTAAGTGAAAAAACACTCTTCATCATCCAGACAACAATCACTAATACCCCTTCACGTGGTCATTATCTGGCAGCGGTTTCTGCCATATCATCGAGCCCGGATCAGGCAGGCACAGTTGCGCCTTGCCACACTTGGGCACCGTCTGACCGCCATTGAGGTTGCGAGCCAGGACGCCACATACGGTTTTCATCAAGAGACCTCACCGGATGATTTTGCACATATCTGTTGTTTTCCCGACAGTTCCTACAACGACCATACGACGACTGAAATCCATCTGGCGGTTCGGCAGGTGCTTGTGCAACTGCAACCAGATGTGATATTCGCCCCGGCAACGCCATTCCCTGAGGGAATGGCGGCCGATGTCCATCGCCTGACAAGCAATTGTCGGCGAATAATGATGGACGACGCCTGGGAGCATACAGATCAGCGTGGCTGGCTGACCATCGCCATTAAACGGCTGATCCATCGTAATATTGATGGTGTGTTTATCCCCGCGCCATCTCATCTGGCCTATTATGTTACGATGGGGTTTCCCCGCGAACGGGTTCTTTACGGTGTGGATGTGGTTGACAACGAATATTATCGCCGTCATGCCGATACCGCCCGCACCAGTGCCGAGGCCATGAGGACCGAAAGGGGATTGCCGGAGAAATATTTTCTGTTCGTCGGACGTTTTCTTCCCCGTAAGGGGCTGGAAGCCTTGGTCTCCGCCTATAGCCGCTATCGTACACAAGCAGGTGTCGCAGCATGGAGTCTGGTTTTGGTCGGTGGTGGCCCGCATCTGGAACAGGTCCAAGCGATGACACAGAACGAGTTGGGAATCAAGTTTGCCGGTATCATTACGGGAACTGAAATTTGTTACTATTATGGATTGGCTCAGTCACTGGTCGTTCCAAGTGTGCTTGACCCTTGGGGGTTGGTGGTGAATGAGGGCATGGCTGCCGCACTGCCGGTGCTGGTCAGCCGGGGCTGCGGTGCCGCCGAAACCCTGGTGAAAGAAGGAGAGAACGGCTGGACCTTTGCTCCCGGCAATAAGGATGAACTGGCTGTCCTTATGACACGCATAAGCGAGCTGACTGATAGCGATTTGCGAGAAATGGGGAAAAAATCACAAACAATTATCGCCAACTGGTCCCTGGAACGCTTTGCGGACGGTATTGTCGAGGCATTGAACCTGCCACGGCGGGAGCCGGGGGGGATGCTTGCCGATATGGCGACAAAGATATGGAAAGGGCGCGTCAGCATCAACTGATATGAAAGTCCTCCTTGTCCACAACTTCTATGGCTCCGCCGCCCCCAGTGGCGAGAACGCGGTCTATGAGGCGGAGCGGGGCCTGCTCCGTCAACATGGTCACGAAGTGGTGGAGTTTACCCGCCACAGTGACGAAATCCGCGGCAAAGGTGGGTTGGGAACACTCCGAGGTGCGCTGGCTGTCCCCTGGAATCCCTGGATGGTTCGCGCGGTGCGGCGAGAGGTGGTCCGTTTCAAGCCCGACGTGGTCCATGCCCATAACACCTTTCCGCTTCTATCTCCAGGGGTATTTTATGCCATGGGCCGACGCTGCGCCACGGTACTCACCCTGCACAACTACCGTCTTTTCTGCCCGGCTGCCATTCCCATGCGGGAGGGCCGCCCATGTACCGATTGTCTTGATGGGCGAACCGTAATTCCTTCCCTGGTCCACCGATGCTACCGCAATAGCCGCCTGGCAACCCTGCCTCTGGCGGTTGGTGTTGCCCTTCATCGGGCACTTGGTACCTGGACGGACAGGGTGGATGCCTTTATTGCCCTGACCCGGTTCCAGAAGGATTTAATGGTGGCAGCAGGACTGCCGGGGGATCGTGTTTCCGTTAAACCCCAGTTTTATGCTGATCCTCCCCAGCCGTTACCCTGGGAAAAACGTTCTCAACGCGTTGTCTCTATAGGAAGACTGAGCGAAGAGAAGGGCGTAAAGGTTCTCCTTGCTGCCTGGCTCCAATGGGGACGGCAATGTCCAGAGCTTGACATCATCGGTGATGGTCCTCTGCGACAGGAATTACAGGCCTTGTCTGAACGGTCTGGTCTTGGCGACAGGATACATTTCCTGGGCCAGCTCCCATTTGCCAAGGCCCAGGAGAGACTATCCCAGGCCCGGCTCATGGTTGTCCCTTCTCTCTGTTTTGAAGGTTTTCCCATGGTCATTCGTGAAGCCTTTGCTCTGGGAGTGCCGGTGGCTGCCTCAAATCTTGGCTCTCTGCCGTGCATTGTTCATGAAGGTGAAAATGGTATCCTTGTAGAACCTGGAAATGTCCTGGCCTTTTATCATGCCCTAAAGACTCTTTGGAATGATCAGAAGTCATTAAGCAAAATGGGCCAAAATGCGAGGATGGAATTTGAAGAAAAATATACGGCAGACGCGAACCACAAAATCCTCATGGAAATCTATGAGAAGGCGACTTTAAACTGCCGAAAACACTCTACAGGTTCATTCTCATGAACAAGTTCCTCGCCGCTGAAAGCATCCTCGGCAATTCGGTGACCAGCCAACCTGTTTCTCAGTGCCTTGACCTCATTGGCAGCTGGCTTGATGACACCGAAAAGGGCAAGGTCTTTGTCTGCGCCAACCCCCATTCTCTGGTTGAAGCGAACAATGATCCTCTCTTCCACCAGGCCATCTGCGACGCCGACCTGGTCACTCCCGACGGAATCGGGATCGTCATTGCTTCCAGGATTCTCGGCGGCACCATCCGGGAACGGGTTACCGGCAGTGATATTTTCTGGGGATTGAGCGCTCAATTGAATAAAACCGGGGGCAGGAGCTATTTCTTTCTGGGTTCCAGCGAAAAAACCCTGATGACGATAAAGACCAAAATGGCCGCAGAATATCCGAATATAAGGATTGCGGGCTTCTGTTCCCCGCCATACAAGCCGGAGTTCAGTGTCGAGGACAGCCGGAAGATGGTGGCGGCGGTCAACGCCGCCCGGCCCGATGTGCTCTGGGTCGGCATGACCGCCCCCAAACAGGAAAAATGGATCTTTCAACACCGGGATCAGTTGGACGTGAAGTTTATCGGTGCCATTGGCGCGGTCTTTGACTTTTATGCAGGTAATATCAAACGCTCCCATCCTGTTTTTCAGAAGATGGGATTGGAGTGGCTGCCAAGACTCCTGCAAGAACCAGGAAGATTATTCAAGCGGAATTTTATATCAAGTCCGTTGTTTTTGTGGCGGGTATTTTTACAGAAGCTTGGGCAACAATAATACCAGATTGAGAAAGTCACCCGTTGACCCTCAATCCATTCCACTAAGTGAAGTAGCGCCAGCGGATATAGCGGAAATAATTCCTGATCATGCCTTTGTTGGGATGATCTTTATAAAGCTCCTCTAAAATTTCAGGTGAAGGAAAAACAGATTTTATAAAGGAGAAAAGCCGGGTACTCCAACTGTCGAGGACCAGCCGCGAAACAATCTTGTCTCGTACACTCAAGGGGCCTGCATTTGGTTCCAACTTGATCAACCTGTAAACGGGTAAGAATGAAACCGTTTTGTTCGTTGTATTTTTTAAAATTTGCAACCCGCGGAGTTGCCTGCTCCTTTCCGGCCAGAGCGCCTCAATTTGTCTGACACTGTTTTTTGTTGTGCCAAGCAGCCCTATTTGTTTAATATTTTCAGTAAAATCAGGCCAGTCAATTTCATTGTCATAGGCATAAATTCCCCAGAACAAATCGACCACATTTCTTAATTGGCTCAAAGCGTGCATATGGTGATGCATGAAAAGCTGAATAAGATTCACCTGCGGTGACAACTTGAGGGCGCCATCTTTATTCTCCTGAACTTGTTGCCATATCTGCCGGGACGAAAGTCTGAAAAATCCGGGGATGGAAAAACTCCAATGCAATTCAATGGGAATTTGTTGGCCGGGAATTTTTGGTAAATATGTCGCGTGATGCCGTCGATAGAGCAAGAAAGGCAATGGCTCCAGATCAGAGCGAGTGAACCCGTTTGTAACAAGGATACTGTCTGCCATCGCAACATCCGATTCTTTAACAAGAAGGTCAATATCACAGGATGTTCGAGAGTTGATATTTTTATAGATATCCTGGGAAATTGCACTTCCCTTGATTACAACGGCAGAAATGTTTTCCTTCCGCAACAAACGGAGAACTTCTTTCTCAACTGCCCTTTGTGGCAACGAATATGCTACTCGCTGGAGAAGAGTCTGCTTACGTTCCTGTATAAAATGGTCAATGACCTCATCGGGTCCTGTTTCTTTCAGGTATCGCTTCAACTGCGTGTAGAAGAGCATGAGCACATTATATTCTACGGCAAGTTTTTCACCGTTGAGCAAGAGTGTTTGGTTCCCGCATATTTTTTCCCTGAAGGGAAAAGGTTCCAGTATTGTGAGAAAATATCTATCCATACATCACGCTTCTTCTTATGATAAATTCCTTGTTTCTGCACATCTCTTCCCGGAAAAACCCCTGCCAAAAACCATTGACCCAATTAAAAGTGGAACAACCGGGTCATCAGCCCCAGGTGGCAGGATGATCTACTATAACTTTTTTTATTTATTTCCCCATATATTTAGGGGGCCAGACCATGTGGTGTTGGTAATAAAAAAGGACATATGATAATTTCCCATATCGGCTCGCTTGCTTCCTTTGTCTCTGGTGTGGAATAACCTGAACAGGGAGTCATGAGCTAACCCCGATGAACGGGATAATAGCTTCTGCACGGGGATAAACTCTTTTCCATGCTCAATATTTTTCATCAATGAAAACGACCCTTAAAGAAAAAAAGGCGCTGGTGGTAGTCAGTGATAGTATGGCGATGGCCATTTCCTTCGTCGTCGCCATCCTCCTTGGTCATCAGGCCCATTTCACCTTTGGACTTCCTTTCGACTATCTTGCGGGCTTTGCGACCCTCTCCCTGACCGCTCTTTTCTTCTTCGTGCTTTTTGACCTCTATTCCCCCCATAAGATTTCACAACGCTTTCTTCAGCAGGCGATACCCCTCGGCACTGGACTGCTGGCAGGCTCTATTTTATCAGCGGTCGTATTCTTTTTCCTGCGGAACACAGTTCCACGCGCTGTATTTATCATCTTTTATGTAAGCGCATTCACCTTTATTCTTCTTTTTCGATACATCATCAATGAGAGGATGGTTGCATCCATCAAATGGAAGGCCATTCTTGTTGGTAACGGAAAAAGGAGTGCGGAGATGGCACAGCTCATCCATTCCCGTCCCTATCTTCGTACAACCATTGAAGGTTATATCTCCCAGGGAGACGAGAGGCGGGTAACGGACAACCAGCTGCCTTGCCTGGGCAATAATATTGATGATCTTGTCTCAATCGTCGTGGAAAGGGGGATTGATCAGGTTATAGTGGCAGAAATCACCCTGGATGATACACTGCTGAAACTTCTGCTGGAATGCATGCAGAAAAAGATTAAGGTTTCTGATTTCAGGAAGGTAATCGAAGAGATAACAGGCAAGGTCCCCATCGACCATCTCAATGACAACTGGTTTATCCTTGCCTTAAGCACCTCTGACAAACGGTACTTCTGGTACACCAAACGCTTCTTTGATATCCTGCTTTCCTGTATCGGGATCTGTCTCGCCTTGCCCCTGTTTCCTTTTGCCGCCCTTCTGGTCAAGCTTGATTCTCAGGGGCCGATATTCTACTCACAAATGCGTATGGGCCGAGGGAGCAAGCCTTTTCGGGTCTGGAAACTGAGGACCATGACCGATGGAGCTGACCGGAACAACGTGCACTGGACCACCAATAACGACTCTCGTATCACCAGGGTTGGCCGGATTATCCGCAAAACACGGTTGGATGAAGTGCCGCAGTTGATCAATATCCTTAAGGGGGAAATGAGCCTGATCGGTCCGAGGCCAGAGGCGCTCAGCCTCGTGGAGATGTACACCAGGGAGATTTCCTATTATCCCGAACGGCATCTGGCAGCACCCGGGATCACCGGATGGGCCCAGATTAATTACCCCTACGGCAATTCCATCGAAGACACCCGCCAGAAGCTGATGTACGATTTCTACTATATCAAGAACCGCTGTTTCACCTTGGATCTCGTGATATTTCTAAAAACGATCAAGATCGTCCTCACCGGGAAAGGCGCGATGTAGTGCAAAAGAGTTGAGCTCAAAGTGTTCGAAGATGTTCATTCCTCCATCTGACAAGGGGGCAAGGGGGGTTGAATGCGCCTTTTCAAAAAGATGAGGATTTGTGACAGACAGTATTAGAGCAAAGGAGTAAGCACCATGTCATTTGCAGATGTTTTTACGGTTGAAAATATAAATCTGGACACACTGATTCTTTGCTGACATGCCGACAAGCTCTCCACCGAGCTTGTCGGCGAAACGGTTATCCTGGATCTGGAATCAGGAACCTACAGCGGTCTGGATGAAGTGGGAACCAGCATCTGGAAGCTTCTGGAACAACCCGTTAGCTTTCAGGAAATCTGCCGTGAAATCATGGCCGAATATGATGTAGAGACAGATGTCTGCCGCACCGATCTGATCGCGTTTTTTCACGAACTTGCCGGCAATGGATTGATCTCGGTAAGGAACGAATCAACACCGCCTGCATGAAAGCGCCGATACTGATCTCGCGGGCAAGGAAATCGACTCCTTCTTTCCAGCCGGAGGTCAAATAATTGAAAGTCAAATTTTGTGATATGACCCCTGAATTACTGGAAAAATGTGTAATAACGCAGGCGGAAGGAATATTGTCCACCACCATTGACGATGAGGTTGTGCTGATGAATTTAAAATCAGGAATCTATTCCAGCTTCAATTCAGTTGCCTCGCATATATGGAATGAACTGAAGGACGGTAACGGATTTTTTTCCATCCTTGAATCGATTTTAGAAAATTTCAAGGTGGATCGTGAGATTGCGTGCAAAGAGCTTATCGAATTTCTTGATGAAGTGTATGAAAAACAGTTCATTGAAATACAAACATGATAAAGTTGCAGTGGCCCGTTAGTCGATGAGTGACAAGGACATCATCCAGCTTGACCATATCCTCAATAATTTCTTTTTGATAGTATTGATGCGTGTAACACTTTGAAAGCACTTCGTAAAACTGTTATGCGGAGAATAGGCGTAGTGTTGCGTCTGGATCTTGCCTTCAAACTGGTCTGGAAAAGTTGCCCGGCCTTGACCGTGGCAAATTTTGCCCTGCAACTAGTCCAGGGTGTTTTACCACTGTTATCTCTCTATTTAATAAAGCTGATTATTGATGCGGTTACCGGTGGCATGGCCCAAGCGGAGCAAGGGGCTGCCATGCGGCAGATATTGTTCTACATTGTTTTAGCTGCTGCGATTGCCCTTGTGGATGTCGGCATCCAGGCATTAGGCCGCTTTGTTAATCAGGCTCAATCCCTGGTGGTCACGGATCGGATGCATGATGTTATCCATGCCAAATCGGTTGCGGTGGATCTTGAATATTATGAAAATCCACAATATTTCGACACCCTGCATCGTGCCCAGCAAGAAGCGGCTTTCAGGCCGACTAAAATTGTCAACAGCCTTGCTGTCCTTGGTAAAACAACCCTTTCCCTGCTGGCAATGGCCAGCCTGCTCTTTTCGTTCCACTGGGGCCTTGGCCTTTTGCTTTTTGCCTCGGCCCTGCCGGGACTTTTTGTGAAAATTCGTTACGCCGACACCCTCTATAACTGGCAGCGAAAACATACGAAGACGGAACGGAAGGCATATTATTTTAACTGGCTCCTCACCCATGAGTCCCATGCCAAGGAGATCAGGCTCTTCGGATTGGGGGCGCTTTTCATTGAGCGGTATAAAACCCTGCGGACCATATTACGGCAGGAAAAACTTTCCATCACAGCGAAAACGTCTTTCGCGGAATTCTTAGCCCAGGCATGGGCGACCCTGGCAGTTTTTGGGTCATATGGTTTTATCGCCTACAAAACAGTCCTGGGGACCATTACGCTTGGGGATCTGGTGATGTTTTTTCAGGCCTTCCAGCGCGGCCAGTCTTTTTTAAAAGAAATGCTGAACAGCCTGGCCGGGCTTTATGAAGACAACCTGTTTCTCAATAATTTGTCCGAGTTTCTTAATCTCCAGCCTAAAATCATTCCCCCGCAAAAACCACAACCAATCCCTGATCTTCAGCGCGCAGACATCATCTTTGACCGGGTCCAGTTCAGATACCCCGCCAGCTCAAGGGACGTTTTAAAAGATATATCCCTGATCATTCACCCCGGTGAGCATGTCGCGCTTGTTGGTGAAAACGGTTCCGGCAAGACGACGCTTGTCAAGATGCTCTGTCGTTTGTATGACCCGGATCAGGGTAGAATACTGTTCGGCGACACCGACCTCAAAGATCTGGATGCCTCTGCAGTCAGACATAAAATAAGTGTTATTTTTCAAGACTATGTCAAATACAACCTCACCGCCCGTGAGAATATCTGGTTCGGCAATATTGATATTCCCATGGGTCAGACTGGAATAATCAAGGCTGCCGCCCGGCAATCTGGCGCCCATGATGTCATATCCAGCCTCCCGCAGGGATACGATACAATCCTGGGCAAGTTATTTGAGAAAGGGGAAGAAATCTCTGTCGGCGAGTGGCAGAAAGTCGCCCTGGCCAGAGCCTTCCTGCGTCAGGCCCCAATATTGATCCTGGATGAACCCACCAGTTCATTGGATGCCAAGGTTGAGTATGAAATTTTTGAGCAATTCCATAAATTGACCCAGGGACGCACGGCCATTCTGATCAGTCATCGTCTCTCCACCGTCAGAATGGCGGACAGGATTTTCGTCATGCAGAACGGAACCATTTCAGAAAACGGAACCCATGAAGAACTGATGAAAGACCAGGGGCTCTATGCCACAATGTTTGAACGGCAGGCTAAAAATTATCTGTCGGATTAAACGAACCATCTGCCTGATTAAACGAACCAACACCTCGTATCTTCCTAATATTCTAAAAATAATCCCTTCCATTCCATGGTTGATATTTTTTTTATTGAAATCGGCGGGGAATTATGCTAGGAGTCGATACAGAGTTTTATTTTTCTTGAGATATTTTTGCAAATTTAGAGAGTAACAGGGGAGATAAAAATGGAAAAGAAAGAATATGTAACCCCCAAAGTGCTTGAGCACGGTGATGTGAAAGAAATCACTTTAGGTCAAACGGTTATTCTAGCATATCTTGATGCTGATTTTCCGGTAGGTACACCATTTGACGATCTTAGGTTTTCTCCATAAATCTGAGTCTTCTAAATATTAGCGATGAGCGATATTTAGAAGACTTTATTCTCCTCATCTTTTCCCCTTTCTTTTTCTTCCATCCTCTCACCCCCCCTCCTTTTTTGTTGTTCGAATCGCTAATAGAATGAAGCTTGTCGTTCAATTTTATGGCATGTGAAGAAAAACCGCAGGCGTCTAACTGATATTCCAACTGGAGCACTCCATTCATAATCCTGATTTTGGGCAAGAGGATCATTGCGCAAGATGCCCATACTACTGGCCAGGGTTATCACGATTGTCTGAAGAGAGTCGCTCTATTTTCCTTTTAACAACGATCCTGTCAGCTAATGAAAAAAGCCATTTTTGGTGTTTTTGATACATCTTTTTCTCCAGGATTTCCCCAGACCCTGGAGAAAATGGCTGTTCCCCTGGAGCGCTTTGGCGACACGAAGCAGTTTTTTGTCGATGATTCTATAGGCCTGGGTGTAAAGCAGGGTCGGCCAGAGGGGCTGATATCGGTAAGACATATAACCATTGTGGCGTATGCCAGATTGGATAATAAAAACGAATTGTTGGTTGATCTGGGAGTTGGCGGAGAAAAAGATCCTGCCCATGATGTCAGCACGGAAGAAATTATCGCGTTGGCCTATTTGAAATGGGGACGGAAGTGTCCGGGACATCTTCTTGGAGATTTTGTTTTTGCGGTGTGGGATTCGCACAACAAATGGCTCTTCTGCGCAAGAGATCACATGGGGATGAAGCCTTTTTACTATTCATGTGCGAATAAATCTTTTGCATTTTCTTCTACCCTGGAGAGTCTTTTAGCCTTAGATTCCTTACCAAAAGATATAAATGAGGAGCGTATTGCAGATTATTTTACCTCTGTCTGTCTTGATAACACCACCACATTTTATACCCATATTCTTCGACTCCCGCCCGCCCACTCCCTCATAATTTCTGAAAATCAATTTGAGCTCGAAAAATACTGGGAATATCAATTCAATGGAGAGATTTCATACTCTACAGATGAAGAGTATGCCGAGGCATTCAAAGAATTATTTATTCGGTCAGTTGAGTCACGAGCAGATTCACCGAATATGGCGATAACCATGAGTGGTGGCCTGGACTCAACTTCCGTTGCGTGTGTTGCAGAAGCCATAAGCCGACGTTCTCATTTCGGCCCTCTAAAAATTTATTCCGGGATTTTCAATACACATATTGGATGCGATGAACGTGAATATATCCAGGAAACACTGAAACGTGGCCTTTTCTCCTGGAATACAGTGGTTGCAGATGAATTAGACCCCTTGGCATCGTTGTTTGAAATTGCTGCCGTTCAGCATGAACCGTGGTTTGCGCCGCATATGTTTATGAAATGGAATTTGTTAAAACATATGCAGCTTTCCGGCGTGGATCTTCTCCTCGACGGCCACGATGGGGACAATGTGGTATCTCACGGCTGGGCATATTTCAAGGAACTTATTGATCAGTTCAAGTTAGTTACTCTTTTAAAAGAGATTGTTCTTTCAAGGGATGGCCTTACGCGGGCGGGACAAATAAAATTACTCAAGGCCTTTTATCAGAGGAAAATCAGGCCCCAAATTAAAAAGGCAATACCAACAGCAATCATTTCAATGTATAAAGTGGATAAAACTGTGCCTGCCAGTGAAAGTGCTCCTCAAGCACTTGCCGACTTTTTACATCAGTCTTTCTGTAAGCGTCCGGAAATTCAAGAGCGACTGGCAGCGGCAAAACAATCTTACGGTGCGTATCGTCTGGAAAGAGAAACTCACTTCAATAATGTCTTCTGCCCCATACAGGCTTTTGGTCTTGAAGTTCTGGAACGGACTTCAGCTGCATTTTCCATTGAATATCGTTGTCCTTTCTTTGACAAAAGACTTGTGGAATTCTGTTTATCACTGCCTGCCAGGCAGAAATTTCAAAATGGCTGGCCACGATCAATATTGAGAAGGGCGATGAATAATATTATTCCACCGAAAGTTCAATGGCGGAGGGACAAGACAGATTTCACCGCGAATATGCTTGGTATTGCTGATTTGATTTACAAAGACACAAACAGCGACCTCCTCTCTCAATGTCGCCAGGACTTGGAGAGATGGATTGATTTTGATAAAATGATCACCTACTACAGGGCTCATCCTGAGCGAAAAAACTTGGCTATATTTGACAGTTGGAAAATATTAACCATGCATGCCTGGTTGCGTACCCGCAAGACTTGACATGGCTGGAACATGGCTAACATTCCCTAAACAAATCCGTATGACACGGGAAGCGAGGAGCAAGGCATTGATCCCCACCAAACCATTGCATTGTTTTTTGTTTATCGTGTTATTGTTTGATATGATTAAATTTTTAGGACTTCCCACAAAATTTCCCCAAAACACTTCGACAGGCTTTGAGCGATGGTGGATTCTATGGTAAAAACATTTTCCGCCTTTGATCTGGTAATAGAATCTGAAATTGAATTAATGATTTCCGATAGTTTGGGGTTCGCTTTACCTGATATAACAATTCGTTTAGATACTGTGCAAGGGATGACCAATAATCGTACCATTGACGGCGTCTGGTATGAGCACCTGGCACAAGACCGGCTTCTGCTGAAATGGGATAACTTTGGATCATTTCTTATTCAAGAGGGTAAGGACATAACAATTGATCCTTATCAACCTGATGACGATGGAACCATTACTTTAGCCCTTATGGGTATAGTTATCGCCTTGACCTTACAGCAGAGAGGTTGTTTGGTCCTGCATGGAAGCGCAATTCTCATGGGCGGGAAAGTGTTAATCCTTCTTGGTCGCAAAGGGCAGGGGAAGTCCACCTTGGCTGCCAGTCTGAACGGGCGGGGATTCCCGCTCCTCTCTGACGATATCTGTGCGTTGGATTTCAAAAAAGAGACAGAGCTGTCTGTTCGGCCTGCATTCCCAACAATCAAGCTCAATCCCGACATCGTGACGTATTTGGGATATGATGCGGAGCATCTTCAGCGAGTTCACCCTCAAGTACAAAAGTTGGCAAAGAATGTTGATGAGAGTTTTTGTTCATTTTCCCAGCCATTGGGTACAATTTGTGTCTTGGAAACGGGTGAAGAACTGAAGTTGGAACAATTGCAAGGCATGGACGCGGTTAAAGAAATTTTGACCCATATGCTTCTCAATCGTTTCCCTGAAAATCAGCCTGTTGAACTTCGCAAAACCATTTTTTCCCAATCGGTAAAGGCCGCGCAGTCCATTCCCGTATTCCGACTGACACGGCCACGGGAATTGCAATTGCTCCCGGAGGCAATGCGACTTTTGCAGGGACTGGCACGGAATCATTCCTCTGACTGCGAAATTTGAATGAAATTGAAAAATGGTTCGTCTTCTTAAATTCCTCCGTTTGCCGGGCAGGGAAAAGGCTCTTTTTTTGAATGCCTTGTACCTGCTGGCTGTATACCGAATCCGTCTGAAGGTGACATCCATAGACAAGCTCTTCAATCATGTGCAAAGATTGTCGAGTGAGAAATATGTGGTCAATCCCAGCCCTGTCCCTCCGCAACGTATTGCCAGATTGCTGAGCGTTGCCGCATTATTCATTCCCCATTCCACCTGCTTGTCCAAGGCCCTGGCCGGGCAAATCCTCTTTGCAGGCCACGGCTACAAGACCAGACTCCATATCGGCGTGGCCCATGATGCCCAAAAGAATTTTGAGGCCCACGCCTGGCTGAGCCTGGACGGCACAGTCCTCATCGGCCAGCTTCCAGACCTGGCACGTTACCGGGAATTTCCTCCCAAATAATATAGACACACGGTTACTCTCCGGGAATTCCTGGGGCAGCAGGGGAACTATTTTATTGCGCGGAAAGTTTTGTGTCCCGTTCTCGGGATCTTCGGGGAAACTCTTTCATGCGTGGCCGCTTGCCGTTCCTGGGACAGCCCTGGTGGAGGGAATGGCCTGGATGTGATCAACAACGATGAATGCCTCTCCACAGTATTGCTCTTTGGCAAAAGCGGACGTTACGAGCTGCATGACAGCATGGAACAGCCGGGGCGGTTGCGGGCCCACTCCGGGCGTTTGCTGAAGAACTGTTCCCGCTCCGGCTGCTCGTCATAGGGACGGCGCAGCAGATCGAGGATCTCTTGCACCATGCTGAAATCGCCGTTTTCGGCGCGGTCGATGGCGAGTTGGGCGAGGTAGTTGCGGAGCACGTATTTGGGGTTGACGCGGTTCATACGGGCTATGCGCTCGTTGTCCGGCAGCTTGTCCTGAAGGCGGCGATGGAGATAGGCGGTGAGCCATTTGCTGACCCGCAGGCGGTACTCCGGCGTGACGGACTGCGGCTGATACCAGGCCTCGGCGAAGGGACGCAGGGTTTGGTCAGGGTTGGCCGTCAGTTCTCGTTCCAGGTGGCTGGCGGTGGCCGGGAGCTGGGCCAGTTGCCGGAAGAAGATGGTCATGTCGGTTTCAACGAGTTGCAGGAGATCCAGCATCTCGTTGAGAAGCGGCTCATCGCTTCCTGCGACAAACCTCGAGAGCCCAAGCTTCTCCGCCATCATCTGGTTCCATCCGCTGAGGAAGACATCGTTGTAGAGGGCAAGGGCCTCTTCAAAGGACTTACTGTCACCAATCAGCGGATAGATGGCATTGGCCAGTTGGAGCAGATTCCACTGACCGATATGGGGCTGGTTGCCGAAGCAGTAGCGGTGGCCCTGGCTGTCGGTAGTATTGGGCGTCCAGTCGGGATCGTAGCCTTCCAGCCAGCCGTAGGGGCCGTAGTCAATGGTCAGCCCGAGAATGGACATATTGTCGGTATTCATCACTCCATGGACGAAACCGACCCGCATCCAGTGGACGATCATGGTGGCGGTGCGGCGGCAGACCTCGCGGAACCACTCCAGATAAACCGGCGGCGATGGCTCGCCCAAGTGGGGAAAGTCGGTGCGGATGGTGTAGTCAACCAGGGTTTTGAGCAAGGCCGTCTCGCCCCGGGCGGTGAGGATTTCGTAGTTGCCGAAGCGCAGAAAAGAGGGTGCCACCCGGCAGACCACCGCCCCCGGTTCATCCTTGGGGTGGCCATCATAGAACATGTCGCGCTCCACCAGCTCGCCGCTGCTGATGATACTGAGCGCCCTGCTGGTGGGGACTCCAAGGTGGTACATGGCCTCGCTGCAGAGAAATTCGCGGATGGATGAGCGGAGGACGGCCAGGCCGTCGGCACTGCGGGAGTAGGGCGTGGGCCCGGCGCCTTTTAATTGCAGGAGCAGTCGTTGGCCCTGGCTGTTGAGGACCTCTCCAAGATTGATCGCCCGTCCGTCTCCCAGCTGGCCGGCCCAGTTGCCGAACTGATGGCCGCCATAGCACATGGCAAAGGGCTGCATCCCGGGGAGAAGGCGGTTGCCGGAGAAAACGTCGGTGAAAAGGGGCAGGGCGCAGGAATCCGGGGCCAGATCGAGTAATTCCAAAACTTCCCGGCTACAGGCGACAAGCCTCGGGGCTGCCACCGGTGTCGGCTGGACGGGAGAGTAACAGGCGCCTCTCACCTGTCGGCGACCAGTATCCGTCTGCGGGTCGCCCGGCAGCTCCCGGACAAACGTATTGTCGAATGTGAGATCAGTAAGCGGGATCGGCATGGCTGGCTTGAGGTTCAAGGATAGGGGTGGAAAAAAGATTCAATGACAAAGCCCTCTTCTCGCCCGATGGGGCAATGGGAGGGCTTATCAGGGCACTTTAATCCAGAAGTCTGTGCGCGAATGGCGGGGGAGAATGAGCTATCCAAACAGCCGCCCGGGGAACGGATTTCCGGTGCCTTCAGTTCGTGTTTTTAAAAGCGGCTTTCACTCCCTGTTCTCTCTACTTGCAGCCACAGTCCTGTTTGCAGCCACAGGCGGGAGTCTGCGCCAACTTGGAAGAGAGGGCGCGGAGCAAGGCAAGGGCCGCCTCGTAGTCAGGTTCCTGGGTGATCTCCGGGACCTGCTCGGTATAGGCGATATTGCCGGCCGGGTCGATAACCACTATGGCCCGGGAGAGCAGGCCTGCCAAGGGGGGGCTGGTTATCGTGACCCCGTAGTCCTTGCCGAAATCAGGGGCGCGAAAACTGGACAGGGCGATGACATTCTTCAAGCCTTCAACTTCACAGAAGCGCTGGTGGGCGAAGGGAAGATCGGCGGATATACAGAGGACCACAGTGTTGACGAGCTCGCCTGCTTCCTTGTTGAACCGCCGCACCGATGCCGCGCAGACGGAGGTGTCGATGCTGGGGAAGATGTTCAGAACAACGGTTTTTCCACCATATTCCTGAAGCGTACCGTCGGAAAGATCGGTCTTGGTCAAGGTAAAACGTGGGGCCTTGTCTTTGAGGGCGGGCAGGGTGCCGATGGTTTGAATGGGGTTTCCCTGGAGTGTTATCTGAGCCATGGGTATGTCCTCTCTGTTAAAGGGTGAATGAGTGATGGGTCGCGATGGCAAGGACGCTCTGTTTTGTCCAGACCTTTCCGAAGTATAATACCTCTGCCGGCGGTATGCCAGGCTTGGTCAAAAAAAATGAGGCCATTGAGTGCCTTACAGATTGTTTTCTTGTTTTCTTGCAAGAATAGAATCTGCGAAAGGCGCTTATCCCGTGGGGTTAATACAGGGATGATTGAAATTCCTCGTACACCGTCTCGATGGGAATGGCAAATCCGATTCCCTCAGTGCCCTGGAGAATCATGGTGTTGATCCCGCAGACGTAGCCCCTCTCGTCGATCAGCGGGCCGCCGCTGTTGCCGGGGTTGATCGGGGCATCGGTCTGGAGGAACCTGGTGCCGTCGGGTTCCCGTTTCCGGTAGCCGGAAAAGATCCCGGCGGTCACCGTGTTCCTCAGTCCCATGGGGTTGCCGATGGTATAGACCTTGTCGCCCTGCTGGATCGGGCTATTCTGTGGTGGGCGCTTTAAAAAAGGCTGGTCGTTGACATACAGTGAGAGCAGGGCCAGATCGTGCTTGTCGCTGAGCATAAGGGCGTTGGCAGTCTGTTCCGAGCCGTCCGCCAGGATGATCTTGATGTCTTCCGGATGGATGGTCCGCATCAGTGCTTTTAATCTCTTTTCAGCCTGCTCGACCAGCGGCAGGATTTTTCTGAGATCTTCTTCATGTTGTTGAATGATAATTGCCAACTGCTTTCGGGTTGGCCCCTCCGGCAGTTCCTGCATTTTTTGACGCATCTCTCCGATTTTTTCCTTTTCAAGCTCGATCATCTTCAGATCGGTTTCAACCTTGGTCCGTTTTTTTTTCAGTTCCTCCTGATTGAGTTCCACCACATGCTTGTTGGTCACTATGTAATTTTCTTTCACAAAAAAACCTGAGCCTTGTCCCCAAGGGGTTTCAACGGAAACCGTGGCCTTGCGGGCGTACTCGATGGCACCCGGACTGGCTGCGGGAGTTTCGACATCTTGGTGAACAGGTCTCGGGGATGGGGCGGAAGTCTGGCGCTCAGAGCCGCGTTGGGGGACGGTCGCGCTGTTTGTCTGCTCCACCGTGACAGGAGACGGTGTCTGGTGCTGTGGTTTCCATCCGCTGAAATACCAGGTGACGGCGGCCGTGGCGATGACCAGGATAGCCGCCTGGTAAGGGCGGCCGCTGGATTTCTGTTGCCCCTGTTGTTCAAAGAGCAGCAGTTCTTCCTGCTCTTTCTGTTCCTTCTGCTTCAGTAGAAACCGATTGTACTGGGCAAAAATAATCCCGCAGGCCTCGCACTCAATCTGCCCATCCTGTTCATGCTGACACTTGGGGCAGCGGATTCTGTTCTGGTTCACGGGCTCTGCCGACGGGTCGTGGTTGTCATTCATGGTTGCCGGGAAATTGGAAAAGGGGCTGAAAGGCTCTCAGTGAGGTTCGTTTTAGCTTGGAATTTCGCATTTATTTACCATCAAGACTTGAAATTCTCAACAAGAATGGGATCTGCCTTGAATAATCCACAAGGTGGATCAGATTGGACGAATAAAATTTGATTCCGTCTGTTATGGTATTTATACTCTCCTGGAAAAAGTCGAGAGACAGGGCAAAACCTTGAGGTTCAAAGAAAATCGGCTGAAACTGTGTGCCGTTGCGGCTTGCGAAAAACAGCATTGCCTTTGGTTCCAGGTTTTTCTTGAGGCTATGGCCTTGACCCTGAAAATTTTATCGTATTGAGTCCGCCATGGAATTGTTGCTGGTGCTTGCCGTTCTTCCCTTTCTTGTCCTCTGCTGGTTCATAATAGATATTATCCAGGGCAGTCGCCGGCTGGTCAGCCTGAGTGATATTGTCCCGATAATCGGAGCGGATCAACCGCGGGTCTCGGTCATAGTCCCTGCCTGCAACGAGGCGGCGACCATTGCCCCGGCCCTTGCCACCCTGCTTGCCCAGGATTACGGACAGCTTGAGATTATCGTGGTCAATGACCGCTCAACGGATGGCACTGGAGAGATCCTGCGCGAGATACAGCAGCGTCAACCGCGGCTGATTGTCCTCGATATCGATGTCCTGCCGGATGGCTGGCTGGGAAAACCCCATGCCCTGCATCGTGGGGCTGCCCTGGCTGGGGGCGAGATTCTCCTTTTCACCGATGCTGATATTCATATGGCAGCCGACACCATTGCCCGGGCCGTGCAGCGCCTTGAGCAGGCCGGGCTGGATCACCTCTGCCTTCTGTTCAGAAATAAGGCCAAAGGCTGGCTGCTCAATGCCTTTATTCTCGATGCGGGCAGCGGGCTTTTCATGCTGTTCAAACCCTGGCTGGCAGCCAATCCCAAAAGCCGCCGTTTTATGGGGGTTGGCGCGTTCAATATGATCCGCCGTTCGGCCTATGAAGGGGTGGGCGGGCATGGGGCGATCAGGGCCCATCCCATTGATGATCTGATGCTGGGCAAGTGCGTCAAGGATGCGGGATTACGCCAGGAATGTCTCAGTGGCTACGATTTTGTGACCGTCAGCTGGTATGAGTCCACCGGCGCCATGATTGACGGCCTGATGAAAAACATCTTTGCCCTCGCCAATTACAACACGGCTCTGGCCCTGAGTGGAGTCGCGGGCATCGTGCTGCTCACCATTCTCCCCCAATGGGGGATACTGTTCAGCCATGGCCCGGCCCGCCTGTTTTTTTCCCTGAATGTGGTGCTGCGACTTGTTTTCTTTGGGCTGGCGGTCAGGTCTTCCGGCTTTTCCCTGTGGCTTGTCCCGGCAGCCCTTATTACCCCATATCTCACCGTTTATACCATTCTTCGGGCCATCTTCATGACCTTGAAGTATAAGGGCATCTTCTGGCGGGGCAGCCATTATTCCCTGGAGGAATTGCGGCGGGAGAATCAGTCACTGCTCTAGGTTTTCAGGGCTTGGTTGGAGGTGGTTGAAATCTCCTCCGGGCTTGTGATGCCGTATCCGAGAGTCTGGTGATGAGTTTGTTTCAGGATGCTGTTTTGTCTTTTCGTCGTCAAATTTTCTTGACGATGGGGCCGGGAGCGGGTATATAAATCCTTTCAAAAATGAAAGATAGGGAAAGCTCCTGATTGCTGTTGAAAAAATTTCTCTCTTTCTGTCCCACACAGATCCCATGGATTCCGGTTTGATAGCCGGGTCCTGTGCAGCAACGATTCATGAACCCCGCCAGATTCGGAAGGAAGCAACGGTAATGACCCTCATTGTGTGCCACAGGGTGCTCGGCTATCATTTTTTTTAAATCCCTTAGTTCAAGTGTCCGGGCTGCCATTGTCCCGCGATAGAAAAACTCCGTCGTCTTCCTGAAGAGCCTCCATGTCCTATTTGGTCCTTGCCAGAAAAGCACGTCCTCAGACCTTTGAAGAGGTCGTCGGCCAGCGTCCAGTGGTAAAGACCCTGCAAAACAGCCTGATCCGTAACCGGGTGGCCCATGCCATTCTTTTCTCCGGGGTTCGCGGTGTCGGCAAGACCACTCTCGCCAGAATCATGGCCAAGGCCATCAACTGTGAACAGGCACCGGCCGAGAATCCCTGTAATCTCTGTGAATCCTGCCGAACCATCACCGCTGGTTCCTCCCTTGATCTCTATGAGATTGACGGCGCGTCCAATCGCGGTATCCAGGAAATCCGGGAACTCAAGGAGAAAATCCGCTTTCTGCCCACATCCTCCAGGTTTCGGATTATCATCATCGATGAAGTGCACATGCTCACCAACGAGGCCTTCAACGCCCTGCTCAAGACCCTGGAAGAACCGCCCACCCATGTCTATTTCATGTTTGCCACCACCGAGCTGCACAAGATCCCCATCACCATCCTTTCCCGTTGTCAGCGCTATGAGTTACAACGGGTGGCACCGGTGGAGCTTGGCCGTCATCTGCAGGGCCTTGCTGTGGCGGAAGGGGTGCAGATTGAGCAGGGCGCCCTGGATTTAATTGTCCGTGAGGCAGACGGTTCTGTGCGTGACGGGCTCAGTTTGCTGGATCAGGTCTTTTCCTTTGGTGAAAAAAATATCAGCACCGATGATGTGGTCCAGGTGCTTGGTCTGGTCAGCCGGGAGGTTCTTCTCAGGTTGACGCGGGCCCTGCTGGAACAGAACTCCGCCGTGGCCCTTCAGGCGCTGGAGGAGACCTTCTCCTATGGTATGGACCTGAAGCGTTTTACCACCGATCTGCTCGGCTGTTTTCGAACCCTGATCCTGTGCAAGATCCAGGGCTGTGACGAGTTGCTGGATATTTCCCCGTCGGAATTAGCCCTCTTTCAGGAGCTGGCGCTGGGCTATTCCCTGCAGACCCTGCATATGCAGCTGACCCTTCTGATGCAGGGGGTGGAGCAGATGCGGTATTCGAGCCAACCCCGACTGGCCCTGGAAACCACCTTTCTCAAGCTCATCGAGAGCCACCAGGTAACGCCGGTGGTCACCCTGCTTTCCCGGCTGGACAGCCTGCTTGCCAGCAACAGCATTCAGGATGATGGCCAGATGGCTGCGGGAGAAAAGGGCAGCGTTTCGGGAATGGTAAAAAAAAACCTCTCAGAACCCCCTGAGGTTGACGGCAAGGCTGGTGCCGAGCCGCCCATGGAGCCCGTCCCGCCGCCTCTAGAGCCGGTCAATCTCGCAATCTCTTCCGAGCCATTGGCACAGGCACAGGGCGCGGAGCAAGAGGATGGGGCAGGGGCACAGTATCTTGAAGAGCCCAGCGAGACGCCTCCTGGCCATTCAGAGGAGATCCAGGGCACGAAACAGATTCCCCGCGTAGAACCCCATCAGCGCAATGTGCGCCGGGACTGGATGGATTTTATTGCCTATGTGCGTGAACGATCGGTGTGGATGGCCCAGGATCTCCAGCGGGCCGACTCCGCCAGGGAGCAGGGGGACGAGCTCCTTCTCTCCTATGGTGATTCTGCCAATTGCACCCTGCTCTGCAAAGAGGAAAACAAACGAAAGGTAGCGGAGCATGTTCTTGATTTTTTTCAAAAAGATCTTTCAGTCCGGTTTGTCCTTCCGGATAACAGATGTGGAGAGACCAGGGAAGGTCAGCCAAGCCCGCTGAAAGAGCGGCATCAGTTGGCCAATGATCCCGTGGTCTTGATGACCGCTGAAATATTTAACGGCCAGATTGGAGATATCCGGGTAGGGGCACGATTCAGATAAGAGCATACCGTTTTTATTGAGGGATAGCGTATGGACATGAACAGCATTATGCAGCAGGCCCAGCAGTTTCAACAGAATATGGCTCGAATTCAGGAAGAGCTTGCCCTTAAGAAAGTCACCGCAAGTGCCGGTGGGAACATGGTGACGGTGACGGCCAATGGCAAGGGTGAGATCCTCTCCATTGTCATTGAGCGGGCCCTGATCGTGGAAAATGAAGCGGAGATGCTTCAGGATCTGATCGTGGCGGCAAGCAATGAGGCCCTTCGCAAGGCCAGGGAGCTGGGCAGTGCCGAAATGGGCAAATTGACCGGCGGGCTCAACCTTCCCGGTCTTTCCAGCATGTTTGGCTGAAAGGAATCCTGTCGTGCAGATTGTTCCTCCCGCCCTTGACCGGCTGATCCGGGATTTAAGCCGTTTGCCCGGTATCGGTAACAAGACGGCAGCCCGGCTGGCCATGAATATCCTGCGCAGTTCCCGGGCTGAGGCCCGTGAGCTGGCGTCAGCCCTCTCAGAGCTGCACGATGCTATTCAGCTCTGTTCCTGCTGCTTCACCTTTTCAGAAACTGATCCCTGTGGAATCTGTTCGGATACCCGCAGAAACGGGGCAATAATCTGTGTGGTTGAACAACCCGGAGATCTACTCGCCATAGAAAAGACCGGTAGTTTTCAGGGCCATTATCATATTCTGCATGGTGTTCTCTCGCCCATGGATGGCATCGGGCCGGGGGAGATCAAGGTCGATGAGCTGATGGCGAGGATTGCCGGCGGACTTGTCCGTGAAGTCCTTATTGCCACCAGTTCCACCGTTCCCGGCGAGGCCACGGCATCATTTTTGATTGATTTGCTGCATGGGAGAGGGGTCTCCGTCACCCGGCTGGCCTGCGGAATTCCCATGGGAATGGATATCAAATATGCCGATCGCCATACTCTGTCCAGAGCCATTGAAGCAAGGACCAACGCGGAATAATTTTTGCTGAAAATGGAAGGCTTGGACCCTGGGGAAGTTCTATTTTTTCTTGACAGGCAAGCTGTTTCCTGTTATTTGAAAATGTTTTAAGCCTCTTTGGCACACGGAAATCCCCGCAATATTTTTTACAGGCGCGTAGCTCAGTGGGAGAGCGCTACCTTGACATGGTAGAAGTCGGCGGTTCGAAACCGCCCGCGCCTACCAGAGATAAGGCTGAAGAAAAACGGAGGCATTGCCTTTCGTTTCTTCTTTGGCCTTTATTTTTAGAGACCGTTATGAAACGGGCCAGGTTTTTATCCCGCCGTTTCATTGACGGTTTTTTATGCCGCACTCTAAAAAGCATCACTCTGTTCTGTGGTTTTTTTTGGACGCGGCGTCCGGCCATGGACATCTGTCCCGGCAATATCTGAAGACCTGGTTCCAGGCTGGATGCGGCCACTCAATGGCATCCCCCGGGCCTTTATTTTTTTAAATATACACTGAATCCTCCTTTTCACCTTCAATGGCAGATATTCAAGTTACACTCCAGGATGACAGGACACTTTCGTTGCCGGCATTGACCCCCGTGCAGGAGGCCCTTGCCAGACTCCTGTCCAATAAGCAGCGCAAGCTTGTTGTTGCCGCCATCGTCAATGGACAGAGTGTTGACCTCAGCACCCTGTTGCGGGAAGATGCCGTGGTCAGGCCCATTCTCATGGATACGGTGGAAGGACTTGAGATACTGCGCCACAGCACGGCCCATGTCATGGCCCAGGCGGTGCGGGATATCTTTGGAGCCGAGGTCAAGGTCGCCATCGGCCCGGCCATCGAGGATGGTTTCTATTACGACTTTTCCTGCGACAAGACCTTTACTCCCGAAGACCTCGACACCATCGAGGCCCGGATGCTGGAGATAGCGCGGAAGGCACTCCCCTTTGTTCGCAGCGAGGTCACGTCCGGTGACGCCCTTGCCTCTTTTGAGGCGCAGGGGGAAAAATACAAGGTGGAGCTGATCCGCGATCTTGATACCGATATGGTCTCAACCTATCAGCTTGATGAGTTCGTCGATCTCTGTCGCGGCCCCCATCTTCCTGATACCTCCTGGATCAAGGCCTTCAAGTTGTTACGGGTTGCCGGCGCCTACTGGCGTGGCAATGCAAAGAACGATGTCCTGCAGCGTATTTACGGGACCGCCTTCTTTGATGATAAGGCCCTGAAGAAGTACCTGTTCACCCTGGAAGAGGCGAAGAAACGGGACCATCGCAAACTGGGCAAGGAGCTGGAGTTGTTCACCATCCAGGATCAGATCGGGCCGGGCCTTATTCTCTGGCAGCCTAAAGGGGCGCTGCTGAGGAAGCTGATTGAGGATTACTGGAAAGAGGCCCATTATAACCATGACTACGACCTGCTCTACACGCCGCACATAGCGCGTCAGGACTTGTGGAAGACCTCGGGCCATCTCGATTTTTACAGTGAGAACATGTACTCACCCATGGCCATTGACGAGGTCATGTATCAGCTCAAGCCGATGAACTGCCCCTTTCATATCGGAATCTATAACAGCCGGAAATGGAGTTATCGTGAGCTTCCCGTTCGCTGGTGCGAGCTGGGAACAGTGTATCGCTATGAGCGTGCCGGGGCCTTGCACGGGCTGCTGCGGGTGCGGGGTTTTACCCAGGACGATGCCCATATCTTTTGCACACCCGATCAGCTGGAAGACGAGATCTTCAATATTCTTGAATTAAATCTCCTGATTCTTCAGACCTTCGGCTTCGATCAGTATGACATCTACCTTTCCACCCGTCCCGAAAAATATGTGGGCAGTGACGCGAACTGGGACAAGGCCACCGAGGCCTTGAAACAGGCCCTGGAGAAAAAAGGACTGGCCTATTCCGTAGATCCCGGAGAAGGTGTCTTTTACGGCCCCAAAATTGATATCAAGATCAAGGACCAGCTCGGTCGTTCCTGGCAGTGTTCCACCATTCAGGTTGACTTCAATCTTCCGGAGCGCTTTGCCATGCGTTTTACGGGAGCGGATAATCAGGAACATCAACCCATCATGATCCATCGAGCCTTGATGGGTTCTCTGGAGCGCTTTATCGGTGTCCTGATTGAGCATTATGCCGGCGCCTTTCCCCTCTGGTTTTCGCCGGTGCAGGCGAGGATTTTAAATATTACCGATGCCCAGGCAGACTATTGCGAGCAGCTTTATTCCCAGCTGCGAAAGCTGGGAGTGCGGGTGGAGAAAGATTTGCGCAACGAGAAGCTGAACTTCAAAATCAGGGAAGCGCAGATGGCAAAAACTCCCTATATGCTCATTGTCGGGGATAAGGAAAAAGAAAGTGGGATGGTGACGGTGCGCCTGCGAGACGGTAAGAATCTGCCGGAGATGACGGTCGCCGATTTTGTCGCCAGAATTCAGATTGAATGCAGGGAAGGGCGCGGGATTTAAGGGCCGTGGCTGATGGGTCAGGTCGTTGCCGCCCCCGCAGTTTCATCATGTTTGTTTGCCTTAGCCTTTGAGATGATGAGATTTTTTGGTTGCAGCGACTCAGAAGTCATCAAGAAATAAGGTGTGTCTGTCTCGTTATTCAGTTCCTATATGCAGGGAGGTAGAGATATTAACCCAAGAGGAAAAAAAGCCCCGGTCCAACGTGAAGTAAAGGCCAATATCAATGAAATGATTCGACATCCTCAGGTGCGGCTCATTGGCGGTGATGGCAGTCAGTTGGGTGTTGTAACCGTCGAAGAAGCGCGGAAGATCGCCGAAAATGACGGCCTTGATTTAGTCGAGGTTTCAGCAAATGCTGATCCACCTGTTTGCCGGATAATGAATTACGACAAGTTTCGTTACGAACAGGCAAAAAAAGAACAGGAAGCTAAAAAGAAACAGACAACCGTTGAGACCAAGGAAATTAAATTCCGACCCAAGACCGATGATCATGATTTGAATTTCAAGATCAGAAGTGTTATTAAATTTCTCCAGCAGAAAAACAAGGTGAAGCTCACCATGCGTTTTCGTGGCCGTGAAATTGTTTATAGTCAGACCATCGGACTCGATGCCATGCGAAAGATTGCCGCAGCCCTCGAGGCGGATGCCGTTATCCTCCAGGAACCAAAGATGGAAGGCCGCCAGCTGGTGATGTTTGTCGGCCCCAAGGCGTGAGATTTGTAGGAAGAAATTGATTTGATTGTTTCCCGGAATTTTAAAAAACTTGAATGTAAGCCGGCGTATTTTTTCGCACCGTCGTAAAATTGTTGTCGTCATCGGGATGATAAAACGGTAAAAGAAGCTGACGCGAAGGAAGCTCATTCGTTCGCGTCGGTTTTATATGGAAAATCGTCAGAAATCTATAGGAAGTGTAAAGGAGCAGGATTATGCCAAAAATGAAAACAAAGCGGGGAGCGGCCAAGCGTTTCAAGCTCACCGGATCAGGAAAGATTAAACGTTCCAAGGCCTTTACCAGCCATATTCTGACCAAAAAGTCCACCAAGAGAAAGCGGAATCTGAGAAAATCCGGGCTGGTTGACAGCACTGATATCAAGGGAATCCGCCGGATTTTGCCATATATGTAGTATGGAGTTCGGTGGACTGTTTCCCTGAGATGATCCACCGTTCAAGAGTATCTTTTACAAAACACTTTCAATATTTTGGTCGTAGCTTTTGTCTCTCCAATCATGGATGACAAAGCCGGATGAGCCGATAAGGAGTAGAAAATGTCACGTGCGACAAGAGGGGTTAAGGCCCGAAGAAGAAGAAATAAGGTATTAAAGCTGGCCAAAGGTTTCAGGGGCGGACGCAGTCGTCTGTTTCGTTCTGCGGCCGAGGCTGTGGATCGGGCCCTTGTCTATGCCTATCGGGACAGACGGACCAAAAAACGCGATTTCCGTCGCCTCTGGATCGCCCGTATCAATGCCGGTGCCCATATGAATGATATTAGTTACAGTCAGCTGATTGGCGGCTTGAAAAAGGCCGGAATTGAGCTGGATCGGAAGGTTCTCTCCAATATGGCCATTCTCGATGCGGCAGCCTTTTCGGAAGTGGTAAAAGTAGCCGTGACTGCAAACGCTTGACAGGTTTTCCCGGAAAGGGGACGTGTGTATTTTTTATGCCGGTTTTGATACGTATCGAAACCGGCATGTTGTTTTTAACCGCAGTTGAATGGGCAATTTCCATTGCTTGAGAATCATGGAACAAAAATTAAACAGCCTGCTTGATCAAGCGAAAAAGCACCTTGAGCGGATTGCCGGGGATGGAGCGCTGGAAGAAGCGAAGAAGCAATTTGACCGGATTGCCGGGGATGGAACGCTGGAAGAAGCGAAGAAGCAATTTGACCGGATTGCCGGGGATGGAACGCTGGAAGAAGCGAAGAAGCAATTTGACCGGATTGCCGGGGACGGAACGCTGGACCAAGTCAAAAAACAACTGGAAGATTTTCGCATCCAGTATCTTGGGCGCAAGGGCGAGTTCAGTGCCATTATGCAGCAGCTTGGCACCATTCCCGTTGAAGAGAGACCACGCTTTGGCCAGTTGGCAAATAGGGTCAAGGCGGAGATAGAAAAATGCTTTGAGGCAAAAAAGGCTGCCCTGGTCGACAGCGCCGGAGGACAGGGCCCGGGGTTTGTCGATCTGTCCCTGCCGGGAAGGGTTCCTGAGCGGGGCCGCTTGCATCCGGTAACCCAGATTATGGCTGAGGTCTGCGGTATTTTTGAGGCGCTGGGATTTTCGGTGGCCGAAGGTCCCGACGTGGAGCATGATTACTATAATTTTGAGGCCCTGAATATTCCTGCCCATCATCCGGCCCGAGACATGCACGACACCTTTTACGTCAGTGAGTCCATTCTCCTGCGCACCCACACTTCTCCAATGCAGGCCAGGATCATGGAAAATCAGCAGCCCCCCTTGCGGGTTATCGCGCCTGGCAAGGTCTACCGTTGTGATTCCGACATCACCCATACCCCGATGTTTCATCAGGTGGAAGGCTTTCTCGTCGACACCAAGGTCTCTTTTGCCGATCTCAAGGGAATTCTCACCGTTTTTACCCAGAAGATGTTTGACAAGGACCTCCCCTTGCGCTTTCGTCCCAGTTTTTTCCCCTTTACCGAACCCAGCGCCGAGGTGGATATCGCCTGTGTGATGTGTGGGGGAACCGGCTGCCGGGTTTGCAAGCAGACCGGGTGGCTTGAGATTCTGGGGGCCGGCATGATTGATCCCGAGGTGTTTCGGATGGTGGGCTACGATCCCGAGTTGTATAGCGGGTTTGCCTTTGGTCTGGGGATTGAACGTATTGCCATGCTCAAGTACGGGATTAATGATATCCGCCTCTACTACGAGAATGATCTGCGGTTTCTTTCCCAGTTTTGATGGGTTCGTAAGCAGAAGTTTTTCCTTCCGTCTCCGGGGAGTGGCCGCCCGCTGGCCAGTATCTTTTTCTTTTTTTACAGATTATAGAATGTCATGAAATTTACCATAGACTGGTTAAATGAGTATGTAAATACAGATGGGATCAGCGCTGCCCAGTTGGCCGATCATCTGACCATGCTGGGGCTTGAGGTGGATGCGGTGACGGAGCTTTTCCAGGAACTGGCGCCCCTTAAAACCGCACAGGTACTGTCCGTGGAACGCCATCCCGATGCCGACAACTTAAGTCTGTGCCAGGTGGCGGTGGGCCCGGAGACCCTGCAGATAGTCTGTGGCGCCCCCAATGTCCGGCCCGGTCTGGTCACGGCCATAGCCCTGCCGGGAACCACATTGCCGGGCGGGATAAAGATCAAGAAGTCAAAGGTGCGCGGGATAGAATCTTGCGGAATGCTCTGTTCCGAGCGGGAGCTGGGCCTTGGAACAGGACACAGCGGAATTATGGAACTGCCCGAGGGAACCCCCCATGGTCACTCCTTTCTGCAGGAACTTGGCTTGAACGAGACCATGGTGGAGGTTGATCTGACCCCCAATCGTCCCGACTGTGCCTCGGTTATCGGGATTGCCCGGGAGGTCGCAGGCGTTCTCCGCCGGCCCTTGACTCTGCCCGTGGAAAGGGCTGAAATCGAGTTTGCCCGCACATCCTTTTCAGTGGATATTGAATCGTCTGCGCTTTGTCCCCGCTACGGAGCAAGGCTGGTTACCGGCGTCACCATCGCTCCTTCCCCCTGGTGGCTGCGCAAGCGCCTTCTCTCCATAGGCTTGCGGCCCATTAATAATGTCGTTGATATTACCAATCTGGTGATGATGGAATATGGGCAGCCCCTGCATGCCTTCGATTTCGAGAAACTTGCCGGCGGCAGGATTGTGGTTCGCCATCCCCATGGGGATGAGCTGGACTTTACCACCCTCGATGGAACTGCCCGAAGGCTTGACCCGGAGATGCTGATGATCTGTGACGGCGATCGGCCGGTGGCCATAGCTGGAATCATGGGGGGAATGAATTCGGAGGTGGGCGATTCGACCACCTCTATTCTGCTGGAGAGCGCCTGCTTTCATCCGGTTTCCATCCGCAAGACCGCCCGAAAGCTGAAACTCTCATCCGAGGCCTCCTATCGGTTTGAGCGGGGAGTTGATCCCGGCGGCTGTCTTTCGGCCATGGAACGGGCCGTGAGCTTGCTCTGTGAAGTGGCCGGCGGGGTCGCGATCTCCGGCGGTGTCGATAACTATGGTGGGCAACGTCCTCCCAGAACCCTTGTCCTGCGGATCTCCAGGACTGCCGAGCTGCTTGGCATCCCCTTGAACCATGAAAAGATTATCGATGTCCTGGTCTCCATTGGATTCCGCTGCAAAGAGAAAGATGCTGATACCCTCTGGGTCGGGGTTCCTTCATTCCGGGTGGATATTGAACGTGAAGTGGATCTGGTGGAGGAGGTGGCCCGGCTGGTGGGGTATAACACCATTCCCACGACCCTGCCCACCGTCCATTTAAGCTATCCGGAACAGGATCAGAGCCGAATGATCCGGTCAAAAATCGGTGACTTGCTCACCGGGATCGGCTATTTTGAGGCCATTAACTACAGTTTTACCACGGAAAAACATCTGCCCGCTCTGGGACTTCCCGAAGGCGATCCCCGCTGCCGTCTGGTTCGGCTGCTCAATCCCCTCAGCGACGACCAGTCGGTGATGCGGAGTATGCTGCTGCCGGGACTCCTGGAAAATGTCCAGCGCAACCTTAATTTTCAGAAGAATGCCATCAAGTTATTTGAGATCGGCAAGGTTTTTACCCCCCGGGGTGAGAATGAGCAGCCCCTGGAGAAGACCCGGCTGGCCGGGGTTTTGAGCGGCAATCGGTTTGGAGAGGCCTCCCCGTTTCATTACCGACAAACGGCGGTGGATTTCCTTGATGCCAAGGGTGCGGTGGAATATCTGCTGCAAGGGCTTCGATTGTGGGGGATGGGTGATGCCTCTGTGCTGGACTTTTCTTTTCCCGCACAGGGCCGGATCGACCCCCATTGTGACCCTCTGCAATGTCTGACCATACGAGCCGGGGAGCAGGAAGTGGGCTGTGTTGCCCGAATTCTGCCGGAGGTTCTTCGGAAATTCGGGATTAAACAGGACGTTTTCTTTTTTGATTTTGATCTCGACGCCCTTTGTCAAGGGAAAGGAGTGGCCAGGATTTTTAAGCCTCTGCCGATTTTTCCTTCCGTGGGCCGTGATATCGCGATGCTGGTGCCGGAAAATGTGGCGGCGGGTGATTTGGTCGAGGCCGTTCTGTCGGCCCGTGAGCCGCTTATTGAGGGTTGTGAAGTCTTTGACGTGTACCAGGGGGATTCGCTTCAGGCTGGGGCGAAGAGTGTCGCCTTGTCGGTGACGTATCGCTCTCCCCAGAAGACCTTGACCGAAAAGAATGTGGAAAAGGTTCACATGAAAATTGTTGAGATGCTCAGCTCCAAGTTTAAAGGAACTCTTAGAGAAGGATGATATGAATAAGGAAAATCTTACCCGTAAAGAACTGGCCGAGGTTATAACCGGACGTCTCGGCTATCCCCAGAATAGCTGTGCCGCTCTCGTTGATGCCTTTCTTGAACAGATGAAAGCCGCGCTGCTTGATGCTGAATCCATTAAACTGGTGCATTTTGGGACCTTTACGGTGCGTGAAAAGCATCCTCGACGAGGGCGGAATCCGAGAACCGGTGAGGCCATAACCATTAAATCACGACAGATGGTCACCTTTCGTCCCAGTAAAAAATTAAGGGAGCAGATTAACGAGTAATTTTTTTCGAGGAATGGGGGCAGCCTTTCGATGACACCAGAGATACCGGACAAGCTTTATTTCAAGATTGGCGAGGTGAGCAAACTGGCCGGGGTTGCAACCCATGTCCTTCGGTATTGGGAGTCTGAGTTTCCCGGTATCAGTCCTAAACGACCTCATTCTCAACAGCGTCTCTATCGAAGGGGAGATGTGGAGATGATTTTTACCATCAAGACCCTTCTCCATGAACAGGGATATACCATTGCCGGAGCGAAAAAGTTCCTTGGAAGCGGCCATGGAATGGAAAGAAAGCCGGAATTGATGGAGGTGGAGGACGCGGCCAGATGTCTTGCCCGGATAAAAGACGGGCTTCGTGAAATGGAAGCCATCCTGATTGCTGGAAATCATACAAAGAGGACTTGACCAGGTTGAAAATCGTCAGTTCTTGATGGGGTTCCGTACCTTTTATTGACAGCGGGAAGAACCCATGGTACATACGATCAAGTATTTCGGGGCGTAGCGCAGTCTGGTAGCGCACTTGACTGGGGGTCAAGTGGTCGGAGGTTCAAATCCTCTCGTCCCGACCAGTACAATCATTCAAGGAGTTACGGCATTTCCGTAGCTCCTTTTTTGTTGTTTTGGCGGTGGCGGAATACTCAATCCGATACCAGAAAAGCCCCGGCAGGAAGTATCAAGACCCCAATCCATTTCTCGAGTGGGGCGGCATCAAGCCATCACCCAATTTTTTTGTCCCATCCGGGCTCCCATTATCTGGTCGTGCAAGGGGCCGGGATACTCCCCGGCCCATATCTGAACAACCTGAAAACCGTGCACTTCAACTTTCAATCCGCGCAAATATAAGGAGCTGGGCATGAAGATTCTGGTGACCGGCGGGGCTGGCTATGTTGGCAGTCATACCTGTCTGGAGCTGCTAGCGGCCGGGTATGAGGTGGTGGTGGTGGACAATCTCTGTAATTCCAGCAGGGAGGGGCTGCGCCGTGTCGGTGAAATCGTCGGCAGGGAGGTGAGCCTCTACACCCTGGATCTGCGCGACAGGGCCGGCCTGCATACCGTATTTCAGGAACATCCCATCGAGGCCGTGATCCATTTCGCGGGTCTGAAGGCCGTCGGCGAGTCGGTGCGGATGCCCCTCCAATACTACAGCAACAATATCTCCGCAACCCTGAGCTTATGTGAGGTGATGGCCGAGTATGAGGTCAGGAATATGGTGTTCAGCTCCTCCGCCACGGTCTATGGTGATCCGGCAACGGTGCCCATTACCGAGGACTTTCCCCTCTCCGCCACCAATCCTTACGGCTATTCCAAGCTCTTTGTCGAACAGATTCTCAAGGATCTGCACACCGCCGATGGCTCATGGAATGTGGGCCTGCTCCGCTATTTTAATCCGGTGGGAGCCCACGTCAGCGGCCGTATCGGTGAAGACCCCAACGATATCCCCAACAACCTGATGCCCTATGTGGCCCAGGTGGCGGTGGGTCGTCTCCAGGAATTAAGCGTCTTTGGCAATGATTACCCCACACCCGACGGTACCGGCGTGCGTGATTATATCCATGTGGTGGATCTGGCCCGGGGCCATATCAAGGTCATCGAAAAATTGCGGAGCAATCCGGGCGTGGTCATCTATAATCTCGGCACCGGCAAGGGCTACAGCGTCCTTGATATGGTCAAGGCCTTTGAAAAGGCCTCGGGCCGCAAGGTGCCATACCGGATTGCGGCCCGCCGCCCCGGTGATATCGCCACCTGTTATGCCGATCCCGGCAAAGCCAAAGCTGAACTGGGCTGGCAGGCGGAGAAGGGCATCGAAGAGATGTGCGAGGATGCCTGGCGCTGGCAGTCGGCCAATCCCGGCGGGTACGCCTGAACCCTGAAAGAAGGGTGCGCCGGGCGCTGACCAGTCCGGCACCCATCGACTCTCCGGTTCCCCTTATCGACTCCGGGCTGCCGGATGTTTGCCCGCATCCTGGGGAAATTTTATCGAATCATCCCCTGATCCTGACGCGGAATTGTCCAACTTACTGGAATGTTGGGGGGCCTTGGAGATGGTGAACGGGGGGACTGAGATTTCGTTGCCACGAGCTTCCAGCTCCGATAAACGGGATACGTGCCTTTCGCAGATTCTTTCTTGTAAAAAGAACAAGAAAGAATCTGTAAGGCAC